>Ga0307509_10000064_pt1 | contig 143529 bp, 116 predicted proteins | sample 10_EM_MG_FD_202245 | JGI IMG/M metagenome (GOLD analysis project Ga0307509, IMG submission 202245) | Populus trichocarpa ectomycorrhiza microbial communities from riparian zone in the Pacific Northwest, United States - 10_EM | ecosystem: Host-associated > Plants > Roots > Unclassified... | reverse complement strand
AGTTTTCTTGTTGGCTTCTGCCGGACCTGTGTTTGCTTGTCTTCTGTCTCGGCGGAGGTGGCTTTTATGGGGCCGGATGTGCGGTTGGTTCCACACCACAGGGACTTGGGCTGGCTTGTTTTTTTTCTCTAGGCCTGCGGGGGAGGTTTTTGACTGACATAGCTTAGGCTCAAAACGGGGGCTTGTGTTTGTCTTTGTAGTGGCACTCGCCTTTAAAGCGGAGGTTTGCACCTTTAAGCAAATAAATTCTAGGATTTAACAAAAAAAAAAAAATTTCCAGGATCATTGGAAGAAATAGTATACCTTCCATGCCCATTAACCTTGGCAGGGTTATACACTTTCGGCAGAAAAATGATCCCTTCGTTCGTTCCCGTTTCACAACTGCGAGATGACACTAGCCATGAATTGAGTTAGTTTAGAAGTTTGATACAGTACCTGATCGGGTATTATCTCCTGGACTGCTGAGACATTGCAAAATTTTGTGCCGCCCCTGTCAGTATCTAAGACACAGATGACTAAGGTGCTGCCTCAGTACTCTCCAGCGATGATGTGCGTGGGTACGATCACATAGCTAATATTGGCTATGGTCTGAAGTTTGCACATCTGCGAATTTGTAGTAACCAACAAAAGGTTGCTTATTAACCAGTGTCTCAGACACTGACAGGGGCGGCACAAAATTTTGCAATGTCTCAGCAGTCCAGGAGATAGAGAGTTTGCGCAAGGAGACCTAGGTGGCAGGAAAACAGGTTATTTTCTGTTAACCTAAAAGTCTTGGACACCTAGGTGGGCAGCAAGACCTGGAAGAAGTGTAAAATAGGGCTTTTCAGACCTGAAGAAATACGATCACTGCAGAACAACAAATGGGCAGAAAGACAGCATCAACTCTTTTTTTAACATTTTATTAAAGGATTTTACTGATGATGATATTGGGCATTCAGTAGTAGATTATCACCTGTTCTATAACAGTCAGTATGCTTAGTACCCAACTTGTACAGCTGGGAATCCTATTTTGAGCAGGGAACAAATTTGAGGTGATTGCGATATTACCCTACTCAATCCCGATCTTCCAGTTACCAAGCTACCTACACCTATTGCGCAAACTCATTCTTAGACCTAGGTTCATTTCCTATTAACCGCCACCTAGGTCCCCATGCGCAAACTCTCTTATGCTATGATTTCTTGATGATCACATCTCTCTTGGTATTGAACTAATATATTTATGGAATAGCAGTGCTTGGCAATTTTGGAAACATCGCTAGGGTGTCTATCATTTTTCGAACTCGAGTTCGAACTGAAAAACAGGGATCTGCCGAAAGTTCCAGTCTATATTTTCCCTAGCCATTGTTTACATCTTGGTATTTCTGGCTGCCCCTACTTGTGCTTGAGCACCGTACGGTACTCGAGTACCGTACTTGTCCGACCTATGAGTGAGTGGTAGCATTGGTGTTCACCATCCTTACAGGACCGAAAACGCCAAGCTAGAGGGGTTGGTAGCGCATCTTTCCCGATTTATCACAGTTGCTATGGTTACCACGCTTTCCGCACAAATACTGGCAGGGATTAGGTTTCAGTGAAGGATCCCTCTCTTGAGCCGCAAAGCTTTTATGGCGCCTAGCCACAACTTTCGCACGAGTACCGTATGCAGGCAAACACTACTCTCGCTGGAGCAGTTCACGGGTGGAGGGAGCCTTGGGGTGGAGAGGTATGATAGATCTATGTTGCGGTAGTTAATGCCAGCATTTGTGTGTGGTAATTGGGGTTAGCGTTCTATCGGTGCTCGTACAGTACGGTACACTACGGGTATTGTATTTGTAGGTGGCTGCATGCGGAGCGTGGGGGGAAAAGGGTTTCCGAGGGTGGCTTTGCACGGCGGGCCGCTTACGGAGGTTCTCGGGCAGCTCCTTAGTTTTTGTATGTTCTACAGGGCTCAACGCCACTAAACCTCGCTTTGTGATCGTATGATGCCTCCATAGAAAAATAACAGATACGAGACAACAACATTCTTCTGGACGAGAAGGGACGAACACGAACACAACGAGAACCGATTACTTTCTTATTTACTCTTGTTCTTTTCTTGCGTGAGCCTTTGTGAGTCGCGACAAACCTCTCCCAATACGTTCCTATTATGAGCACTCGACCCAAAAGCAAACAGGAATTACTCTTTTGACCCTTTACGACACCGCCGTTCCTTTGAGAGGGGGATATTGGTCCTTTCGCTCGCTTCTTAGCGGATATACGGTTCTTCGGCGCGGTGAAGATGGCGCTAGAGGGAGCGGACGTTAGTTCCTCCACCAGGGGGAACTTAACACCACTCGCATGGGCTGCCAAGGGAGGGCATGAGGAAGTCGTCGAGTTGTTGTTGAAACGGGACGATGTCAACCCCAGCCCTGTCGATGAAGGTGGCCGAACACCGCTCTTCATAGCTGCCTGCGAAGGACATGAAGGAGTGGTGAAGATGCTACTGGAACGAAATGATACCAATCCCGATGCTGCGGCTGATAATGGCGAAACACCACTCTTCATAGCCGCTTGCGAGGGACATGATGGAGTTGTGAAGATGCTACTAGAGCGGGATGATATCGATCCCAATGCTGTGGTTGCTTACGGCGAAACGCCACTCTACGGGGCCGCCGAAGGGGGACATGAAGGAGTCGTGAAGGTGCTTTTGGAGAGAGGAGATGTCAATCCCAACACTCCGAACGAATGTGGCGAAACGCCACTCCACGTCGCCGCCGACTGGAGGCGCAAATGGCTTGTCAAGATGCTACTAGAACGAGGCGACATTAATCCCAATGCTGCGGCTAATGATGGGAGAACACCACTCTACAAAGCTGCCGAGCATGGACATGAGAGTATCGTGGAGATGCTCTTGGAGCGAGATGATGTCAACCCTAACACTACGAGTGAATGCGGCGAAACGGCGCTCTTCGGAGCCGCCTACAATGGACATGAAGGAGTCGTGAAGATGCTGCTAGGGCGAGCAGACGTCGATCCCAATACTGCGGGCAATGCTGGCGAAACCCCGCTAGCGGGAGCCGTCTGGGAGGGACACGAAGGAGTCGTGAAGATACTGTTAGAGACGGAGGGTGTCAACCCCGATGCTGCAGACAATGATGGCCGAACACCGCTCTACGATGCCGCCTGGGATGGGCTTGAAGGAATCGTGAAGATGTTGCTGGGGCGGAGGGACGTTAACCCGAACACTGCGGATAAAGAAGGCGAAACACCACTCTTCGTAGCTGCCCAGTTTGGACAGGCGGGTGTAGTGGGGATGCTGCTGGAGCGGGATGATATTGACCCTAACACTGCGAATAAATGTGGTCAAACGCCACTCTTTGAAGCCGCCAGCAGAGGACGTGAAGGAATCGTGAAGATGCTGCTAGAGCGAGTGGATGTCAACCCCGATCTGGCAGATCTCGCTGGTAACACGGCGCTTTCGCAAGCTCTAGAGAACAAACACCATGCTGTTGTGAAGTTGCTATCTGAGCGCAAAAATTCTATTCCCCAGTCTGATGGCGGCGAATCCACAGCACTCTTCTTACCTGAGCCCTCCGATCTTGACCAACGCCCTTATAAAAGGATCCGCAGGCTTTGATGCCCAACACCTCACCTCACCACGCCTCCCTATTCCTCGAATTTTCATTTGATCAGCCCTAGGCTAGCGGCTAGTTCATTTTTTAACACTCCTGCTAGATGCGGCCCTCACCTCTTTGTTCCATCAGTTGGCTTCATAATAGCATCCGCGTTTCCTTCAACACTCCTCCCTCTTTCCAATTCTCTTTCTGTCGGTCTACTTGGGTCTCCGTATCTACCTATAGAAGAGCGGTGGGGGCAGTTTTCCAGGGGCTTTAATTGTGTATAGTGCGTGAAGGTGACGAGGAATGAGCTAGCGCAGATTCTTTTATTGGTTCATAGTCATCAAATGTTACTTGTATCGTACTTTGTTTCGGTTTATCGTCTTTCCTCCTCCCTCTTTTTTTCTACCGAGTATTTATTGCTTTCCCTCGCCTCTACCTTTGAGACTTATATCTTATATCCTTCATCCTTTTTCCTGTCTAATCTGAGGCTCTCTTACCCTTTTTTGGCACCATCGAGTAGAAACGCCCCGGCGCTTTGGTGGGACCGTGGGAAACGGTCTAGTTTGGAAACAACAGCGTTTATAGTTTCTATGCATGTGTATCATACCAGCGATAGTCGGTATCTGAGTTTACATTATTTTTCTTATCCCGCTATCGTATCATACCCAAACATGCTGCTACACATGTTACCATTGCCATCTGCTTATCTAGTGCTAGCGCGTGTCTAAACTTCGAGTAATGCCACGCGTGCACTTGGGAGATCCAATTAATGCTCAATGAGGACTTTCTGTATCGCTAAACGTCATAATACAGGCACTCGCATTTTGCTCGGGTTCCCCGGTAAAACAAAACAAAAAAACAGAACATGGGAAAATCTAATCATTTCTCTCAGTGGATGAGCTTTTGTTCCCAGAATTTGCATTGATCACCTATTCCACCCAGCAGCTGGTGAATGATCACGACGAGTAAACAGTGAGGTGTCCGAAAAAAGCCAAAGGAGGTAAATAAATCCCGATTTGAGTTACGCTTGCGATCCTGATATTATACTCCAGTTAAGTGTACCTAACACTCGAGTGGAAATTAAAAAAAAAAAAACAAGCTACGATACCCCTTGGTCAAAAATGAGAGTTTCGTGTCTTATGGCTTTGAATTTGTGACCACAGCTCCACAGCTCCACAGCTCCTATATAGAAGGATAGCATATCGATAATGCACCTATCTCAATTACAATTCCCTTGAAAGGAAAACCACTTATTATGATGTCCCCTTCATGCCTCAATGAGGTGGGAAAACAGATGAAGGGTTGTCTTAAACCGGGAGTGATGTCTACTCCCGGTATCATAGTACAATCTTGCAAAGTCCCGCGTTGTTCAATACTGTCGTTCTGGTCCGACGGTCATTTAGAGTGTGTTGGTAGATTTGATCTCTACCCTTTGTTGTCATTTACCAGGTGACACATGGATGAGAGGTCTTTTCCGGCGCTTTTCCTTTTCCTTTTAAATCGTGTACTTTATCCCGTTTACAGTGCTGTCACCTTCATTTTCATTTCCCCCCGCTCTACTTTAATCTTGTCCTCTTGAATCGGCATACTGTGCTAGTGCTGTCCTCCTGTGAGCGTTAGTCCGTTCGCCTAACATATAGCTGCGCTTTTACCACACTCACCACGTGCCTCCGTCTCCTTGCTCCGTCTTTTGGTTTTATAACATCATCCCCATTTCGTTCCATTTCGCTCCCCTTCTTCCCGGTCCCCTCCTCTTTTGGTCTGTTGGCGACTACGTTATCCTTGAAGGAAAGTACGGTAGTTGGTCAATTTTCCATAGACTTTCATAATCATGGTAGTGTGCGGGGGGGAGTGACTGAGGACGCATTAGCGCGGATTATTTCCTTGATTTGCGTAGCCATCAAACCTCTCTGTGATAGCCTTACCGGTGGCCTTGTACCTTCTGTCTATCCTTCCTTCTAGAACAAATAAAACAACTAAAACAATTCTCCCGCCTTGTCCTTCATCTATCCACTTTTCTTGTCTCTGACAACAGTCCGCCTCCGTAAACTCTAACAAGTTAAGTTACAGGAGAGCGGGGGGCTTTGGGAAACATTTATTTTAAGGAATTATACAGAATGTTTCCTTCGTTACCATGGGGGGTAAGTTACTTGGATTGATTTAGAACATGCTTGTGAGAAGGCGGACATGAGTGGTGATGGATGGAAGGATTAGGATTGATTCGTTATTTTTTTCCATATAATATGCCCCTACCTTCGCCCTTAGTTTAGCAAGCAAGAAGAGAAGGCGCTGCGCTCTATCTACCCGGGTTAACATTCGGAGCCGTATTTTTATTGTGTTAAATGGGATATACACATGAGCAAGGCCTTTTTTTCTTTCCTCCTTCAAATCCGGTGATTTATCTACCCAGTGCACCACCGGCCCCTAAGCTTGTTTCTAGTTTACCAGCCCCGGGAGTTGAACTGCCTTGCAGCCATAGGTGATTAGGTGGCTGTTAGCGCTGTCTTCTAACCGGTTGAGATTATTTTGAGGAATTCGAAGTCCAGTCGCCTTCTGGCTGTTGGGAAAGCACAGCATAAAGAGACGGTACTGCACTAGGTATCATACATCTACTAGACAACTACTTGACCTACTGGGAAGCCCTGCTCCATCTGTTCCGCTTTTCTCGACTAGTCAGTGTATTCTAAACCCCCCCTTCTGAGCATATCTCAGTAGAGTTGAAACTTGCCCAAGTGCACTGAAATACTGGATAAGATTTGTGGATAAGATAGTTTGGTGATTGAAGATCTACTGGGCCACTGGAATTATAGAATTTTGTTAGCCTATGGTGACTGGGTAATTATGCCCTTGTAAAGTGTAAAAGCCTTTTCCCACTCTAGGTCTTGAGATCCTCGAGACTGCCTCGGGCTCCTTGATATAGCATTCCTAATCACGCTACTGGTGCTGGTTGAGAGAGTTTCGAGTAGCATGGCACAGATCGAGGCAAAACCTAACATCCCCAATAATACCGGCTCGTTCGATATTATCAATGCTAATCCGGGATACATGATAGGATGATCAGATCCGGGAGTGGCTATCGCCTCTAAAACTTCAGCAGCGGTACCAAGAAGTGCTATCCGGCCAGCCTCATAGAGTGAGGAATTGGCTCCTAGAAACCAGTGAGTTCCGGAAATGGTGTACGGCAAGGGAGAGGGAGGATGCCTTGTGCGGGTGTTTTGTTTTCTTGCTCAGGGGGGTCCAGGCGTGCGAAAGACATCTAACGTAAGAAAGCTCTGCTTCTGGGAAAGGAAAAGAAAGGGAAGGCCATCGACAAGTAGGAAATATAAGTTCCATAGTGATTCACAGACTACCGGTATGTGACCAGGCTAGGGAAAATTATCTGGGGGCCTCATGCCTGGCTATATCCAGAGTTCCTTGCCCACCAAAAGATGTGAGCAATCGCCATTCTGGACGCTATCCTATATAGGGGACTATGGGTGACTGCGGGGGATTGCGGACACTGTTGGATAAATCTTTTCGTGCCGTTCAATAATTTCATCGGCCAAGGAGAAGTAGAGATATGTGTAAACCGATGAGAAAAGAATTCCGTTACTATCCTTACCACTAGAGGGAATCGACCCTTAGGCGGAAAGTGTCCCGCCCAACATACCATAATTGGGAAAAGTCAAAAACGCATGGGTTCTCTAGTAGACCCTGGTGATGACCGCTGAGTTGCATTTTCGTCTGAATATCCATCATAGGAAAGGAGTTACGGAGGAGGGAAAGAGCGAGTGACGAGGAAGAATGCCAAAAGCCAAGGAATTAATACGGTAGTAAACATAATGCACAGTTTCCCAGCAGTCCGGGGCGGGACTGCTGTCTGTAGTCCATCCGGTGGAGCCTAAGTACATGTCGGCCGTCTTTGGGCAGGACGGCGGGCCCTACAGGGTGAGACATATTAGTTCAGGGCAGGGGGGTGGACGGTTGGGGACGGCCGGGGACTGTTGAAGACGGCCGAGAATGGTGGGGGACCGGGGGACTGCCGGTGTTGAGAGCTATCTGATCGGAAGGAGTGGAAGCGAGACGCTTCACAGGTTCAAAGGAGAGTGGCCACCGAAGATAGCGAAAGACTTATATTGCTTGTTGAGTAAGAAGAGAATTAAGTAAGTAAAGGAAAGAAGAAAACAAGACAAAAGAGGAAGACAGAAGAGATGCTAAGATTCGGAGAAGGGAAAGGGGGGGGTGACATAGGTAGTCATGACGTATCACTTGTAACTACAGCAACATACAAGAAGAGAGCACACCCGTGAGTACAGTTTCCAACAGCCGGGGACTGCACGAGTGATGTCTCATGATGTGAAAAGTAACAGTTTGCAGGTGTATGATATTAACTTGGATAGTGCCCGAGGTCCAAGCGCTAGGACTATAGTCCCCTATAGTCCGTCCCGTCCTCACACAAAGACTGACTGACTGGACGGTTGGGAACACTGACTGGTGCCCATAAACTTTGCCATTTAAAATATCATAGGGTTCTTCTATTATAGGCTGAGCATAGTCCTCATGATGTGCCTCATTTGTTCAATTGGAGGTATTGGGCAATTATACTTGACTATGCACCATCATGGCCCATCACTCCATATATATGGCGGTCATGTAACATCATCTATTTGTTGGGATGTGTGTGGTAAGTGTGAGGTGAGATGTTCATTTTTGACTAGTCGTACAAGAGAGAAGACTACTTAAAGGGAAACGCCCGTGCCAAGCCCACTCCCGCACAACCAATGATAGACCTAATCCAAACACAGTAGGTAGACCCTAAGCTAACCCATAGACATGACCTAAGTGGGTAGCCGTACCTCAACATATCGTAGAGCTAACACTATTGGCATCAGTGAAAAGAATGAAATCAATTGCACTTGAGCAAAATCAATGATAATCGATTATACCTGACTATGCTGAAGCTGTGGCTGGGATTAATCACTTAATCAAGGTCAACTAATTTTGTGGATCGTTGAATCATGGGGTGCTCTCTGCCAGGTCATAAATTCATAATTGAGTAAAGCCCACATGACCGGTTCCATTCTACTCCCGTCAATCACTAGATGCTACCTGCATGACCAGGTATTTCTCAAGGTACGGCGGGCGCAGATAGTCCACTGCCCCTTGCACAGCCGTCGCGTGTGGGCACGAGGGCATGGTTCATACGCCTCTGAACAGGTATGATAAGAGGTCAATTCTGACGGGAGGGATAAGCACGGTTAAACAAAACTCTTTCTGGCTGTCAAGTATTGGCCTAAGGGAGTGGCTGATATTCTCGTGAAATGAGGCCATATAAATCTTAACATGATTAATAGAGATGGTCTGACTCAACTATCATATGCGGTCGCAAACAGTTATGAAGAGATTGTGAAGAGGCTTCTAGAACAGGTGGATATCAAACTCGACACTAGGGCTATGGAATGCCTAACGCCGCTCCCACGGGCGGGGTGGGATGTGCATGATGGTTTTGCTGGGCCGAGTGGATGTCAACCCTAGCATCGGAGGTATATTTGGGCAAACACTGCTCTCCTTTGTGGCCACCCGCAGATGTGGGGTGCTGTGGGGTAGGGAAGTGGGTTTATAGGTCTTAGATAATACCTGCATCTGTTTATAGTATCATGGCTGTGTTGGCATTTGATAGGGCTTATATAGGTGACTACCGTTGGGAGCGTTGGTGGGTGAGAATATTTTCAGGTGCCTGAGCGAGTTTCTTCCACAAACTACTTAAAACGAAACGGCAGAGGCGACAAAGACAACAACAACACCCTTCTGGACGGGAGGTGGCGGACGCGAACACGACGAGAATCGGTTACTTTTTTATTTGTTCTTTCGTTCTTTTCCTGTGTCAGCCTTTGCGAACTGCAGCGAACCTGGACCGATAGGTTCCTATTTTGAACGCTCAGCATAAAAGCAAACACAAATTACTGCTTTGACCAATTACGACACCACTGTACGCTTGCCCTGCTGTTTCCTTGAGAGAAAGGATTGTCCCTTCATTGGTATCTGCGCTGATACATGTTCCTTCAGTACAGTAAATATGGCGCAAGAGGGAACATACTTTAGTTCCTACAACATGGAGGGCTTAACACCAATTGCATGGGCTGCCAAGGGCGGGCACGAGGAAATTGTTAAGTTGCTGCTGGAGCAAGACGATATCAACCTCAGCATTCCGGATGAATATGGCCAAACACCACTCTCCTTAGCTGCCCGCGAGGGACATGAAGGAGTGGTGAAAATGCTGCTAGAGCGAACGGATGTCAACCCCGACCCTGCGAATAAATACGGCGAAACACCGCTCTGGGCAGCCACAAAGAAGGGGCATGAAGGAGTGGTGAAGATGCTGCTGGAGAGAGCGGATATCAATCCCAATGCTGCGAATTACTACGGCCAAACACCACTTTACATGGCTGCCTTGAGAGGAAATGAGGCGGTCGTGAAGATTCTGCTGGAGCGGGACGATATCAGCCCTGACACTGAAAATAAATATGGCCAAACACCACTCTTCAGGGCCGCCTGCAACGGACATGAAGGAATTGTGAAGATGCTGCTTGAGCGAGCTGATGTCAACTCAGATACGGAAGATCTTGCTGGAGAGACAGCGCTTTCGCGAGCTCTAAGGAATGGGCACCATGCCATTGTGAAATTACTATCCGAACACGAAGGCTCAATTCCTCGGTCGGATGGCGACAAATCTACAGCGCTCCTCTCGTCCGGGCATTCCGATCTGGATTAATGCCCCTTCAAAAGGTCCTAAGATTTCGACCCTTGACACCACACCTCCTGATTCTATTTGGACAACCTCGGGCTAGCGGCTAGTTTGCTCTTCAATACTCCTACTACGCGGCCTTCACCTCTTTGTTCCATCAGTTGGCTTCATAATAAAACCCGTATTTCACTCAATATCTCCCCTCCTTCCTTTTTGATTCTCTTTCTTGTCAATCTATTGAGACTCCATGTTCCCACAGATGTATCTACCCGCCGGAAAGGCCCTGGGGGAAGTTTGACGGGGGTCCAATTGTGTACAGTGCGCGGAGAATAACTTAGTGTTTATAGTTTCTAAGCATGCGTACCATACTAGCAATATTCGGAACCTGAGTTTACTTTTTCTCCTCCATCCCTTTTGCCCTTGTATCATCCCCAAAGATCCGCGGCCCACGCACGTTATCCTGGCCATCCCTTAACCGATGCTAGCGTGTACCTAAACTTCAAGTAATGCAATGTGCGTACTTGGGGGGTCCAATTAATGCTTAATCAAGACTTGCTGGATCGCCAAATGTCATAATCCGGTAATCGCATATTTCCCCAGTGAAACAAGAAAAACATGGGAAGCCCAATCATTTCTCTCGATCGAATGGTTGCAGCTCCCGGAATTTCCACCGTTCGCTTGGCGTGTCTTACCCAGGAGCAGGAGCCAGTAAGTAGTCACACTGGGTAAACGGTGAGCCCCGTTGGGAGCAAAGAGAGAACAATAGAATCCCGATTTGAGTTAATAGAGCTCTTGCCTACAGTCAATTTTTTTTAAAAATCTACTCCCACTTAGTCGCGTCATCACTCTCAATCTACAATTACAGCTCGACGATCCAACCGTCCAACCCGTTGAAAAAAACTGTGAAAAGGGCTTCCATATTGAAGGGATGATATATCGGTAATACACCTAGCTTAATTATAATTTCCCGAACGCGAAAATACTTCAAATGGTCTCCATTTGCCTTCCAATCTACTCCTCAATAAGTTGGGAGAACAGTGGAAAAAAGTGGGGGATCGTCTTAAGCGGATAGCAGGGGTCATGGTTTACATGCCTGCAAAGCACCGCGTTGTTCGATCTTGTCATTCTGGCCCTACTATTATTTGAAGTCTGTTGGCATGTTGTGGTCGCTTGTCATGCCCTTTTGGTCCTTTACTAGGCGAAACAGATGAATGAGAGGTCCTACGGTACTTTCTTCCCCAATTTTTTTTCCTTTAATCGGGTATAGCACATATGGTAAACGCACCGGACTTTGCTTTCTTTACGGGGTTGTCGTTTCCACTTCGATTTTCATTTTTTCCTCTTTTACTTTAAACTGGCTACAGTACAGTACCGTACCGGTACAGTACTCTTGCTTGTCATAATAAGGCTTCTACTGTATTATACCCGGCCTGTTGCTCGTGTAATCTGTTAGCCTATAGTCACACGAAAAGCTAATGTTTAGCGGACTATTGCTCGAGCTAAAAATTGGCCCTGATGTGTGAAAACTTTTATTGCGACCAAGTAAAGCCTGTCCTTTTTGAAAGGTCCCGACGATATTTTTCTCCTCATTCTTCCCCATCTAGGTTCCTAGGAACCCCTGCCTCCCGCTCGTGGAAAACTTATCCCTGATCAAGTCTAACCCTAACACATCATATTATCATACTCCGTAAAATTAATGCTTAATTCTGTGTCGCATCACCACATGGAACCCCATCTCATTTCTGTCTTCTCTATTCTCTTAGCTGCTCAAAAAAAATTAATTTTTTATCCAAATTAGGTTTATTATTTTCATTGTAATGTTCTTGCATTTTCAGTCAGGTGCCGGTAACTTAATTGAATACTGGTATCATACTTGTGGCATAAATTTGTCTCCACACCAACCACTAAATCCGCATCTAAATGCCCACCCTCCCGAAATAAGATAAGAAACAGAAATGGACTGTTCGCTAGGAAACAAATACTGGTGTCATGGCTTAAGATCGCGGGTAGAGCATCTCTACAGGGATTATAAGCTAGATGGTCGGACTCCTACTCAGTCGCATAAAACAGCCCTCCGATCTAGTTGCTACCTCCCTCTCCCTCCCTCGCTTACCACACTCCCAAAGCGACCCTCACTCAGCGCCCGTCATCCTTTGTCTCGGGTACCTCCTTCTTATAGAGGAGGCTGTGAACATACATTATTGTATTACGGGTGTTTCTGTGCTGTGGAGGCTAGTGAGGATCTACTTAAAGCTCTGTGGGCTCTAAGTTTTTTACCAGCTTATCAACCCCCGAGGGAAGCCCTCTCTTAGAAATACCCGTTTCTAAAGAGCTAGCTATTAGCGTTATCTTGGTTCCTCCGGTTGAGGACATCTTGAAGAATTAGAAACCCAGTCCCGTTCAAGCAGTTGGGGAAGCGCAGCACAAACGGCGCTGGGTTACACCCTGTATCTCTATTGAATAACCACTTAGCTTCTGGGGAAAGCCCTTCATCTGTTCCTCTTTTCTCAACTACAGTAGTAAGTATTCTCAGAAGTCCCTTTTAGGCATATCTAAGCAAGGTTGTAGCTGTGCAGGCGCCCCGATGTGCGACATGAGTGCTACGGGTATGGTGGTTAGGTGATTGAAGATGCATAGTGCAGCGGGCACTACAGAATTTTGTTGGCCTCAGATGGTTGGGCCATGAGGTGCTTGTGAAACATCAAAGACTTACGGTATTCCACTTCGAGTCTTAAAACCCTCGGAAGCCCCCTCAGCTCGATACCTTGCGGATGCTGCACGAAAGCCCCTCGAGCAACATGCCTCCAGAATCGCCGCGAAACTTAAGAATCACCGACAATATCAACTCTTTCAATTACAATCATGTTATCAACGTCAACTCAGAGACGTCTGGCGAGGATGATAAGATCCGGGAGTGGCTGTCGCCTCTAAAACCTCAGCAGCGGCACCAAGACTTGAGAGCCGACCGGCTCGATGGCGTGGGGAATTGGCTTCTGGAAACTAGCGAATTTCGGAAATGGAGTAGCGGAGGGGATGGACTGCTTGGAGAGGATGGATCCCGTGAGAGAGTGTTATTTTGTTCTGGGGGTCCAGGTGTGGGAAAGACATATCTGAGGTATTAAGGCCCCTCCTCCTGGAATGGAAAGAACGCAAATGTCACTGACAACTATAAAATCCTAGTTCCCTAGTGATTGACAGCCTATGTGATCAGGCTGGGGAAAAGGATCTGGCTGTCGCTTGGCTCTATTGCGATTTCCTTGCCCACCAAGCGCAGTCAGCAACGGCCATGCTAGGCGCCATCCTAAAGCAGCTTGCAAGCATTAGAGAGATCCCCGCGAATATCCGACAAACGTTTCGAAAGCGGTTTTCTCACCGAGGTCTTCGATTGCCCGATATAATTGGAATGCTAAAGACTACTATCACATTGTTGCCCCCAGTATATATATGCATAGACGCCCTGGACGAATCTGTTCCGAAAGATCGACAGGCGCTTCTTGAGTCACTGCAAGAAATTGTTTGGGGGTCACCAGGCACGCGCATATTTTTTACCGGGAGATCTCATGTTCAGGAGGAAGTGAAGAAATACTTCACGGAGGCTATCATAATACCCATCAGTCCGACTGAGGAGGACATTAGGGCATATTTGAGTATGAGGTTAAGTAGGGACACGGTGCCCTATGCAATGGACCACGATTTGTGGAGGGATATTATGAGAATAATCCCTGAAATGATTTCCGAAGTGTGAGCAGAAATATAAGGCTTTTGGCAATAGATGCAAGGGCAATTCGCTAACACTAGTAGCTAGATTCCTCCTGGTTTCACTAAATATTGACGCAATCCTAGGGGAGGTGACGATTTACAAGAGAAGAAAAAAGCTTGAGGAGATGACGAAAGGAAAAGGGCTAGGAGATGCGTACGCGGCAACCCTCACACGAATAAGCTCACAAGGTGGAAGCAAGTCGAGGCTTGGGATGGAAGCCCTCATGTGGATATCACACTCCGAGAGGCCATTGAACACTCTTGAGTTATGTCAGGCACTGGGGGTAGAGATAGGAGGTACGGACCAGAATGCTGGGAACATTCCTGCAATAGAAACTGTGCTATGCTGTTCGCTTGGACTTGTCACGATTGAGGCATCATCATCTACCGTCCGTCTTGTTCACTTCACTCTCCAAGAGCATCTATTGAACGATTACTCGCTGTTCCACAACCCCCACTCGATGATGGCAGAGACTTGTTTGACGTTCCTCAACTTTCAGTGCATCAAGGACCTTTCGACTGCTCTCGAGTCGTCACCAGCGGCAAGCCCCTTTGTCGGTTATGCCTCATGTTATTGGGGAACACATGCAAGAAAGGGGCTTAGCCAAGGAGTGAAATTACTGGCATTAAAACTTCTTGACCGCTATGACCAACATGTATCCTCTAAGCTACTCTTAATTCACGAAAGAGACTGGTGGTGGCACCGTTCTGAACAAGAAGGTGGTATTGCCCTTGAGGGATTCACGGGGGTTCACGGCGCAGCCTACCTGGGCCTTGCTGAGATCACAAATGCTTTGTTGGAGACGATAAAACCGGATCTTAATTCAACCGATGTCGACGGAAATACAGCATTTGCCTGGGCGGCTAGGAAGGGGCACGAGAATGTGGTAAAGATGCTACTGGAACGACGGGGTGTTGACCCCGATACCGCAAACACAGATGGTCGAACACCCCTCTCATGGGCTGCTGCGTGTGGCCATGAGGGCGTTGTGGCCATCCTCTTGGAAAGGACAGATGTGGGTTTTGACAGGAGGGATAAATATGGGCAAACGCCACTTTCGTTGGCTGCAGAGTATGGGCGTGAGAGAGTGGTTAATATGCTCGTGAAACGAATGGATATCAGCCCTAACACGATTGACAGATATGGCCGGACTCCACTATCGTGGGCCGTCTCGAATGGACATGAAGGGGTTGTGAAGATGCTCCTGGAGCGGGTGGATATCGAACCCAACACAAGTGATTCGAACGGTCTAACACCCCTTTCGCAGGCAGCCTGGAATGGGAATCAAGGAGTGGTAATGATGTTGCTAGAACGAGCAGATGTCAGCCCTGACACGGCAGATATATGCGGTCAAACGCCGCTCTCACTCGCAGCCGCCCGTGGGTGTGAGGCTGTCGTGAAGATCCTGTTAGAGCGAGGAGACGTTAGTCCCCGTACAAGGGATAAGGACGGCTTAACACCACTTTCATGGGCTGTTAAGAGTGGGCGAGAGGGAGTCGTTCAGGTGCTGTTGGGGCGGGACGATGTCAACCCGAGCACTGCTGATGAACTGGGCCAGACACCACTCTTCAGAGCCGCCTGGGGGGGACATGAGGGGATTGCTAGGCTACTACTGGAACAAGTGGACGTCAATCCTAACACTGCTGATAATGATGGCGAAACACCACTCTTCAAGGCTGCCTGCGAGGGGCATGAGGGAGTCGTGAAGATTCTCCTAGAGCGAAGGGATGTCAACCCTAACGCTGCGAATAAATGTGGCCAAACACCACTCTTCGGAGCCGCCTGCGAGGGACATGAGGGAGTCACTCGGGCGCTGTTAGAGCGGAGCGATGTCAATCCCTGCACTGCGGATGAACATGGGCAAACACCGCTCTTCAGAGCGGCTTGGAAGGGACATGAGGGGGCCGTTAGGATGCTGCTACAGCGAGCGGATATTAATCCTGACACGGCGAATAAGTATAGCCAAACGCCACTGCTCATAGCCGCCTGGGAGGGACATGAGGGAGTTGTTAAGATGCTACTAGAGAGGAAAGATGTCAACCCTAACACTGCGGATGAACACGGCCAAACTCCACTCTTCATAGTTGCCTGGGAAGGGCATGAAGGGGTGACGAAGATGCTGCTGGAGCGAGCAGATGTCAACCCCAACTCTGCGAATAAATGTGGCCAAACACCACTCTTCATAGCCGCCCGGGAGAGCCATGAAAGAGTCGTGAAACTGCTGCTGCACAAGGTAAATGTCAATCCTAATGCTGCGGATGATGATGGCGAAACGCCACTCTCCAGAGCCACCTGGGAGGGTCATGAAAGAGTTGTTAAGATCCTACTCGAGCGAGCAGACATCAACCCCAACACTCCGAATAGATATGGCCAAACGCCCCTCTTCATAGCTGCCTGGGAGGGACATCAACAAGTCGTTAAGATGCTTCTGGAACAAGTGGAGGTCAATCCCAATATTGTGGACGAACATGGCCAAACACCACTCTTCAGGGCCGCCTGGGAAGGACATGAAGGAGTCGTGAAGCTGCTGTTAGAGCGGGCGGATGTCAGCTTCGATACTGTAGACCTCGCCGGCGAAATAGCACCTTGGCGTGCTCTGAAGAATAGGCATAATGCCATTGCAAAATTACTCTTTGAACGTAAAAATTTAATCCCCCTCTCCGACCATAAAAAATTCACGACTCCTTCCTCACTCAAGGAGCCTGACCTGGACCAGCGCCCCTCCAAAAGGACTCGAATGCTCTAACGCTCAATGACAAAGCTCCACACGCCTCCCTATTGCTCGGATTCCGTCTGATCAACTCCGAGATGGTGCCTAGTCACCTCAGGATCGTGGGGATAATAAGCACTTTATTGGAGGTGTGGGAGTGGGATCGTAATGCAACCGATGTCGATGGAAACTCGGCCGCTGGAACTATTGGATTGCCTATGGGACATACTGCTATGCGGTTGTGTGGATATGCTGATATACCGATTTGCTGATATGCGACTAGATGGCTATGTAGTCAGGAAATGTGCGGTTATAAGATATTCGGTTTTAGGGTGTGCGGTGGCTAGGCGCTTGGCAATGGATTGTTCCTCTCATATACTATCCCGCTAGCCATAAGATACTGGTTCTTGACTTTGCTGATACCATTGCCATCGAGCAACGGGAGTAAACACGGAGCATAGGCTTTGTAGGTCATGAAGGATCATAAGATATCGGGGTGGTTCCAGATTGCTTGAGATCGTTAGGGGTCAGGATTTCTTTTTGATTTTTTTGAGTTCGGCGGGTTTCGGGGTTTTTTAGTCGTGTTTGATCGAGGCATATATCTCCTCGCATGCCCTTGGCTAGCAGATAGACAGAGCAGCCATCTAGTCCAAAGTTCTTCTACGTGCTGCTGCGCTTAGAGCGTATTTCAATTACACTTTCACCACTTCATTCTTTGGTGCTTTCCTTAGGCTTCAACAAGAAAAGGGCATAAAGTTGATATAAAGACGTCGCGCGTGGTGTATACGGTTAGACTATGATCAGGTTTTGCTGGACTAGAGCGAGATCGGCCTCGGGTACCTTTACCGCACCTTGGTTGAGCACGGCCCTCCTGATATGGTCTATTCTCTTGGTTAGGTGATTGCTTGCTTGTACTTGAGTATGCACAATCACAATCCATCACTCTCTGCGTAGTACTGTTTTTGGACATCAAGTGATATCTTCAATTGGCAGGGTATTGTTCCGGACGAACTTGAATAATTGGATCTCACACTAAGTTAAGCCCTGGAGTTGCCTTTCCTAGTAAGATTTGTCTTTTTCTTTCCTTTTTATTTGTCTCAGTGCAGGGCAGATTTTTCCCCGTGTTTTTTCCTCCTAATTCAGATGAGGGAATTCAAGATGTCGTAGCATGAGGTCCCATTATATAGTACCACTTTTTACAGTACATAGACTGGCATATGAGGGATCATGACCTATCACTCTATAGATATGTAAATGGTTTGGTAGTCATGTGACATCATCAATTTGTAGCAATGAGAGCAATTATACTTAAGAGAAATTGATGATAATCAACTATACTCCTTCATGATCGTGGTGGGGCTATAATCGGTCGCTTAATTAGGGTCAACTGATTCTGTCTATTATTCATTCCCAGGGTCCTCTCAATCAGGTCAGAATAAAGCAGAACCCACATGATTAGCCCAACCCAGCTCAAGTCCATTACTAGATTCTGCTAGCACAATCAAGTGTTAGTCTAGTTACTCTGCTAGTGGCCTAGATAGCCTAACATCCATATTATAGCCGTAACATCTGGGCACGAGAGCAAGATGCAGATGCTCTCAGTGTTTCCAACCGTCAGGGGGACTGCCAAGAGCCCCGGGCCGGACGGGACGGCGGGGAACGGCAGGTGACGGCAGGGGAGGACTGTTGAAGACGGCCGGGAATAGAGAGGGACAGCGGGGGACTGCCGGGGGCTGCCTTGGACGGCACGAGTGATGTTTCATGAAGTGAAAAGAATCCGTTTTGGGGTGCATAATCTCAACTTGGCTAGGACAGGAGGTCCAAGCGCTAGGACTATAGTCCCCTATAGTCCGTCCGGTTCTCAGCTTCCGGGCGTAGTCCGTCCTAGGACCCCCAAAAAGACGGGCTATGAGCCGTAGTCCGTCCCGTCCTCACCCGAAGACGGACAGACTGGACGGTTGGGTTCACTGGCTGTAATCACTAGTACAGTACTAAGACGAGGAAATTCGGGCTAGTCTGTTTTACTTTCCAGAGCATAAGAAATACGAGTCAACAGCCATCACTGATGAGAAAGCCGGTCTGGTAAAAGAAACTAAACAATTCACAATCAATTCGGTTGTTTTTGTTACCCCCCAGCAGTACAGTATGATACCGTACTGTACGATCTTGACGACAAAAGTTGTTGGCACCCCCCCCCCCCTTTTACACCAAAAATGGCCGATTTTAAGCACTCACAACTCATCTGGAAGTAATATGGAATCAACAAAACCAATGCCATAGTATATGTAATTCCCTAGAATTTCTGCTTAGAAATTATGAGAATTTTTCCACTCTACCATGAGGGCTGAGCGCCCAGGATCCGGATTGTATGTTGTTGCAATGTACCTTTTGTATGGGAACCTCATAAAATTAGAGGTACTGAAAAACAGAATATTCGGGTAAGGTTGTATCTACTTGCAGGCGAAAGAAGCAACTTCAAATCATGATCAATCACTATCACAAACCACACACAGAACACAAATCACACAGTTCACTATCAATTCACCTAACTAGTTCGCAAACCTTCACTACAAAAAAAATCTCCCGATCAAAGAAAACACAAGTGAAGAAAAGGCCAACCTATCCCGGTTGTCCGACTAACTATTCACAGAAGTTCCACCTCTTGTGGATCGCTATCACAATTTCCGTTGCCTGACGTGGTAGCCCGCGGTTGTTCAGTCGTCGGTGGGATAAGAAAGAAAGAAAAGAAAGAAAGGTGAGAAGAGGCTACCTTACATAGGCTTCACCCCCCTGTCTGCCAAGACCTCCCCCATTTGGACAACGAACATGACCTCTGACTTCCAGTGAATTAAAGCTACAGCAAACTCCTCCCCCAAGTACAGAACTATCATATACCATAAAATCAGCTCTAGCTAGCTAAGAATATTAGAGTTAAGCAAAGACTAAATTTATCCGCAACAGTACTGTACCTTTTGCCCACCATCATTCTCTCTGGCATTGCGCTATGGGCATTAACTAACAGAGCTTGGCACTTATGAATGATAATATCTAGATCACTTTAAAGGCTCTGGCGCATTTTGAATTTTCCCTGCAATCAATTAAGCTGAGGTTTTGTGAAGCGAAAATGCCCATTTTTAGTGTAAAATGGGGGGGTGAAGACGACTTTTGTAGCTAAGATCGTATAGCTCTTGAACCCACCACCGGTGGCTTTTGTCCAATATATTTGATCACTTACTCTGTTCGGCCGTTTACCGGACGACAAACATGAGTGAGAGGTTTTGTATACTTTTCTTCTTTAATTGGATACTTTATCCCTTCTATGATGCTATCATTTCCATTTCCATTTTTTCCTCTTTTACTCTGATAGAGTACTGCACTCTTGTATTGTCCGACTGTGAGTGTTAGTCTGTTAGTATTATATAAATACTTTCACAGAAAGGACCTAACATTACCCAAACTGTTGCTCGAGCTAAAAACTGGCCCAATTTTTTTAGGAATTTTTACTTCGGCAGAGCAAAAGCTCTCCCCTCTTGAAAAGTCCAAACAACCTTTTTCTGCCCACTCTTCCCCATGGGCGTTCTCAGAACCTTCTCCTGGCAGCCTTATCTAGAATATAACCTTAATACGCCAAGACAGCATCGACATTAATAAATGTTCAGATGTCGCATTACTAACGTGGAATACCTTCTCACTTTTGTCCTTATTCAACCTTTATTTCAACCCAAATCCAAACTGGAAATTGGTTTTGTTGTTTTTGTTGTATTTTTTTTTTTTGTGTTTTCAATTCTGCCACGATTTCCTCCTTATCAGCCCCATAGCGGTATCGTATCGTACCTGAGTTCAGCTCGGCTGAGTGTCAGAGAGGAGGCTGTAAGTCACCGAGAAAAAGGCTCTCGGCCTGGCCTCCCCCGCCCTCCCGATTCGGTTGCCTCCGGGTAACAGGGGGCTTATTTCTTGACATTACCTGAGTATGATATGATATCTTATGGTGAGTCTTTTTGCTAAGAAAATATCGTCTATCTTCAACTACCAAAGGATTTTTAACCATTAATCTAATGAGAATCATGGCTCTACTAGGTGATAGAGCCTGTGATACTCTACACACTAATAGAGAGAAAATAAAAATATCTCAAGTTTTAATAGAGATATTGGGGTTTGAAGTTTGGCTAGTTACAAGGGGAATGCCTGGGGCATTTTCATTGCTGTTAGCCTCCTTAGCAGCGACTATTAATTGCTATTTGCCAAGATAGTAACCTATAAAGAGGTTAGTCCCTTGGCTAATTAACCAACTGTTAATAGACGAGATTGGATGTCCGCCGGTTCGCCTACAGGGTTCGCCTACCTTGCGGTAGTATGGCAACGGGTGAAGCTTATTCTACTGCCGGGATCAGGCAGACTGGCGCCCTCAGCCGTCATGCTAGCATATCCTCCCGAGGAGTTTTAGCCTTAGGCTTTTTTCGAGCTTGTCAGCCCCACGAGTGGAGCTCCCTCGTGCCGATTTGTAAGTGCCTGCCAAAGTCGTCTTTTCTTATTTAGTTGGGAACATTTTGCAGAATCCGAAATCCCGCAGTTGGAAAAGGAAGAGTAGCACAAGCGGTATTAATGCCACACACGGTATATCTGTTTGGAAACTGCTTAAATTATGGGGGAAGTCCCTTTTGCCTGTTCCCCTCCTAATTAGCTAGGATAGCTAGAAGTCCTCCTTTTAGGTATAATACCCGCATCTTCGCATAGGAAGGGCTTGGACTCAGGCGAGCGCCCTGGTGTCTTGTGCGAAAATAGGTACTATCAGGTAATCTCGAAGTTGGTTCCCCGAGGCGAGGGTGTTGCGTGGTTTTGTTGGCCAGGGATGGTTGGATGATTAAGTGCTTGTGAAGTGTTTAAGCCTTATCCAGCTTGAGGTCTTAAGATCCTGGGAATCCCCTAAAATTCCTTGATCCAAAATTTCTAATTGCTCTACTGGTGTAGTGCTGATCGAAATCTTTCAAGCAACATGGCACAAAAATCGTCGCAAAACCCAAGCTTCACCGGAAATATCAACTCCTTCAACCACAACCATGTTTTCAACTTTAACATAGGGACATCCAATGTGAAAATCAAAGCAGGGACGCCCGGCGATGTAGAAATCATAGCAGCGAAGCCCGATGAGGATAACCAGATCCAGGAGTGGCTATCGCCTCTAAAACCTGACCAGCGGCACAAAGACGTGCGGAGAGACCGACTGAGTGGAGTGGGGAATTGGCTTCTAGGAACTGGCGAGTTTCAGAAATGGAGGAACGGAGAGGATGGATGCCTTGAGCAGGTGTTATTTTGTTCGGGGGGTTTAGGTGTGGGGAAAACATATCTGAGGTGAGAACACCTCTCCTTGGGAAAAGAAAAAGAAAAAACTGATAAATATAAATATTAGTTCCCTAGTGATTGATGACTTAGCTGAGGCTAAGGAAAAGGATCTAGCTGTCGCTTGCCTATATTGTGATTTCCGTATCCAAGAGGAGCAGTCAGCAACGGCCATGCTAGGCGCCATCTTAAAGCAGCTTGTAAGCATTAGAGAGATCCCCGCGAATATCCGACAAACGTTTCGAAAGCGGTTTTCTCACAGAGGTCTACGATTGCCCGATATAATTGGAATGCTAAAGAATATTATCACGTTGTTGCCCCCAGTATATATATGCATAGACGCCCTGGACGAATCTGTTCCGAAAGATCGACAGGCGCTTCTTGAGTCACTTCAAGACATTGTTCGGGGGTCACCAGGCACGCGCATATTTTTTACCGGGAGATCTCATGTTCAGGAGGAAGTGAAGAAATACTTCACGGAGGCTATTATAATACCCGTTAGTCCGACTGAGGAGGACATCAAGGCATATTTGAGTATGAGTTTGGATAGGGACACGGAGCCCGGTGCGATGGACGATAAGTTGCGAAAGGATATTATGAGAATAATTCCGGAAATGATCTCCGAGGTGTGAGTAGCAATATCGAGCAATTCCACAATACGTAAGGGCAATTAGCTGACACTGGGAGCTATTATAGATTCCTCCTGGTTTCACTAAATATACAGGCTATCTTAGGAGAGGTAACTATTTACAAGAGGAGAAAGAAGCTTGAGGAACTCAAGGAAGGGAGGGGGCTAGGAGATGCGTATACGGCAACCCTCACACGGATAAAGTCGCAGGATGGAAGCAAATCAAGGCTCGGCATGGAAGCCCTCATGTGGATATCACATTCCGAGCGGCCATTGAAAGCACTTGAGCTATGTCAAGCGCTCGGGGTAGAGATAGGAGATACGGACCAGAATGCTGGGAGCAGGCCTCAAATAGGGACAGTGCTACGCTGTTCGCTGGGGCTCATTAAGGTTGAGGCATCAACATCTACTGTTCGGCTTGTTCACTTCACTCTCCAGAATCATCTTTCTAATCATTCCTCCCTGTTCCCTAGTCCCCACTCAATGATGGCGGAGATTTGTTTGACCTTTCTTAACTTTCGGTGCATCAGTGGCCTACCAACTACTCTTTATTCGCCACTAGTAGAAGATCCCTTTGCCGCCTATGCCTCTTGTTTTTGGGGAACACATGCAAGAAAGGAGCTTAGCGAGCGAGTGAAATTACTAGCACTGAAGCTCCTTGCTGGTTATAATAAACACGTATCCTCTAAACTGCTTTTATTTCATGGAGGAGATTGGTGGGAGCGCTCTGCTGAACAAGAAGGAAGTAATGCCCTAGCGGGATTCACAGGGCTTCACGGTGCAGCCTATCTTGGGATTGTGGAAATAACATGTGCTTTATTGGAGATGGGGGAATGGGATCCTAATGCAACCGATGTCGAGGGAAATACGGCATTTTCTTGGGCTGCCAGAAAGGGGCATGAGGAGGTGGTAAAGATGCTACTGGCGCGGCGAGGGGATGTCGACCCCAATAGTGCGAATAAATATGGTCGAACGCCCCTTTTCAGAGCCGCCTGCGAGGGGCATCGAAGGGTCGTGAAGTTGCTGCTACAAAGAGACGATGTGAACCCCAACATTGCGGATTGGCATGGCCAAACACCACTCCTCATAGCCGCCCAGAAAGGGCATGAGGGGGTCGTGAAGGCGCTGCTAGGGCAAGCAGATATTAACCCTAACACTGCCAATAAATATGGCCAAACACCTCTTTGCGCGGCCGCCTGCGAGGGACGTGAAGGGGTCGTTAAAGTCTTGCTAGAGCGGAATGATGTCAATCCCAACACTGCGAATAAATATGGCCAAACACCTCTCTGTGAAGCTGCCTACTGGGGACATGAAGGAGTCGCTAAGATGCTGCTAGAGAGGAACGATGTCAGTCCCAACACTGTGAACGAACATGACCAAACACCGCTCTACATAGCCGCCTTTAAAGGACATAAGGGAGTCCTGAAGACGCTGCTCGAGCGGAATGATGTCAACCCCAACACTTGGAATAAATATGGCCAAACGCCTCTTTTCGAAGCCGCCTACAAAGGACATGAAGGAATCATTAGGATGCTGCTGAAGCGGAACGATGTCAACCCCAACACTTCAAACCAACATAGTGCGACACCACTCTACATAGCCGCCTGTTATGGGCGTGGGAGAGCCGTGAAGATGCTTCTGCGGCGAGACGATGTCAACCCCAACATTGGAGACGAACATGGCCAAACACCACTCCTCATAGCCGCCCGGAACGGACATGAGGGAGTTGTGGAGATGCTGCTGCAGCGGAAAGATGTCAACCTTAACACTGCGAATAAATATGGCCAAACACCTCTTTGCGCAGCCGCCTACGAAGGATATGAAGGAGTCGTTAAGATGCTGCTGGAGTGGAATGATGTCAACCCCAACACTCTCAACAAAGATGGTCAAACACCACTCTACATAGCCGCCTTTAAGGGACATAAGGGAGTTGTGAAGACGCTGCTAGAAAGGGTAGATGTCAACCCCAACACCGCAAATAGTGGTGGCCAGACACCTCTTTTCCGAGCCGCCCACCAGGGACATAAAGGAGTCGTGAAGATGCTGCTGCGGCGAGGCGATGTCAATCCCAACATTGTGGACGAACATGGTCAAACACCACTACTTATAGCCGCCAGGAAATGCCGTGAGGGAGTCGTTGAGGCACTGTTAGAGCGAGTGGATGTTAACCCCAACACTGCGAATAAATATGGCCAAACACCTCTTTTCGAAGCTGCCTGTGAGGGACATGCGGGAGTCGTTAAGCTGCTACTGCGGCGAGACTATGTCAACCCCAACATTGCGGACGAACATGGCCGAACACCGCTCCTCATAGCCACCCGGAAAAGACGTGAGGGAGTCGTAAAGACCCTGCTAGAGCGAGTGGATGTCAACTCCGATATGGCAGATCTCGCTGGCCAAACAGCACTTTCACACGCCCAAGAGCACGGACATGATGCAATTGCGACATTATTATCCGAACATAGAAATTATATTTCCTCGTTAGGTGGCGATGGGTTCGCGGCACTTCCCTCATCCGACCCGTCCGATCTAGACCAACGCCCCTCTAAAAGGATCCGTAGATTTTGATGTTCAAGGCCAAAGTTCAATTTCCATTTGATCAGCCGCAGGCTAGCACTATTCTGCCCTTCAGCACTCCTACCACGCATCCTCCACCTCCCCGCTCCCTCTGTTAGTTTATATATAATCTCTACCCCCACCCCCCCGCTCGCCCCCCCCCTTTTATCCAGTTCCCTCCCCTTTAATCTATTTTTTCGGCTCCCTTACCCCCTCACAAACGTGGCCGGACAATTTCCCATGGACATTTAAACGTCGGTAGTGTGCGGCAGTGTGTTAGGAGAGTTACTAGGGATGGATTTGTGCGGGTTGTTTCATTTCCTTGTTTAGCCATCAAACTTGACTACGATAGCCTTAGTTAGGATTGTACCATACTCTTTCTCCCGAATTTCTTTCCATAGACGCTAGTTTTTCTTCCGCTTGCCTTCAGATATATCCTTTTTATTATTTACATTTTTCCTATCAAATTAAAGGCTTTATTACCCTTTTTCTTTTAGAATTATGCAGTGGGAGCCCCCACTTCCGCACGACCTTCGGCTGGAAGTATGAGAAGAAATCCTGGTCTAAAGAGACTGTGTTTCTAAGCCCTGAACGCGCCGAATCACACCACTAAAGTCCAGGATCAGAGTTTACTTTCTCCCCCCCATGCCAGGGTCGTTTAACTCTGGGCAACATCACGTCCGCACTTTGGGCGCTCAACTAGTGCGTAGCCTAAACTTTCTGTCTCGCTAAATGCCATAATACTACTTCCTATTGAATTGTGCTCGGCCTATCCGGTGAAACAAACAGGAAAAAGGCACTCGTTTTCGTAGTGTACTCCGTTGCCATGGGACCGGCGGTGTTCCCAACCGTCCCGGGCGGACTGCAGGGCCCTGGCGTCCAATAGTCCCGTCCGTCCCGGGCAGGGTTGGTAAGGATGGCCGGGCAAGGCGTCCGTCCTCGATATTCACCGCAGGACTGTAGGTTGACGGCCGGGCCCTGCAGTCTTTATGCAGACGGGATCTGCCGGTAGGGCCAAGCTGTCATTGGTACGGACGGGCGTCACCTGCAGGGCCCTGTCGTCACCTCGCGTCCTGAGTAAGGATCGGCATCACCTACTGGTATTTCACGAGAAAGTCTATAGTGTGGTTGCTCTATCCGCTTAGCAGTTGCTTCATACATTTGATGAGAGAAGAAAACATGCTTAAATATACTGCTCAGGTGGGAGAATTTCCAATTCAATATGCCTCAGTGACAAGGCTGAATGTGCCCTGATTGACCTGACTTTCTTATTCCTAACACTTTACAGAAATAAAAGCCTTACTAATTATGATGCTGGATTTCGTTTATCAGTAAAAGCCTCATTACAGATCACCATGGTCGCTTGAGTGATGAGGTTATCGAAGCTATTGAGTTTATGAAATCATGGCGGAAGGCAGGATTGATTTCAGACAAGCCACTTGCCGAGGCAGGGGAGATGCTTAGGGATTTGGAGGAGAGGGCGGTAAAATTAGGTCAGGGAACTTGCGCAGATTCAGGTCGTTCGGGGCTGGGATTGGATATGAGTGCACAGCTTGGTTGATCGATGAGAACATTTGATACTTGATACCCAACTCTGATGTTTTTAGTATTGGAATAAAAGTGTTTCGTTTCTTCAAGCACAGACTTCTGGCTCATGATATTTAAAAATAGCAATTCAACTGAGACACATGTAGGGCCCGGCCATCCGTCCCGGGCATGGGTTAGGACGGACTACAATTTGACGTCTATCCTGTCTAATGGTCGCACATTTGGCCTCTGTCCCATCCTAGGCAAAAGACGGACGGACTGGACGCTTGGGAACACTGAGGACCAGCAGCCCATCTCAACCGTTACTCATGTGGGAGATCTAATAATTTCCCTACCGGTAGATCGATAGAATAACATGGATATGAAGATCGTGGTTGTTGATCGGCTAATGACATTGACTTTTCTCAAGCGAATTGTATAGCGTCATAAGCTCTTTTTTATTCCACCACTTTAAGCAATTAATAATAAAAACCTATAGCCAGTTCACAAATATCTTCACTATACCTGGGCATCTACGGATTATGTAGTCTCATTTGAAAGTTTTAATAACTGCGCGGCTTTTCCTAGGTAGTAGGCAGCTTTGGCTTGGGTTGCTTCAAGTGTTAACCTGGTGATTGCCTGGACACCAGCAGGTTTTGGTGGCCATTAATAATTTCCACCCGACCCACTCTGGCATTTTGAAACCAAGGCTGGACTGGCTGGACTACAATACACACAAAGGCAGTTCACTGACATTAGTAGCTAGATTCATCCTAGTATCAACCAGTATTAACATAATTCGCTGAGAAGTGACTATAAGAGGAACACATGCTCTGGTAACATGTACTAGTGTGGGTACAGCACAGGGCGGGAATGGAGATTGGTTTCCTGTAATCATTATATCTGATGGATAGTAATTTAGTCACAAAAGAGTGACATATAGCATCCTGCAGCTTCGCTGTGGTTAGAACCTTTCAGTTCTAGATGCTAGGAAATAAGTTCAGTATCATACTCAGGGAGTATTAAAAACCGGAAACTACCCGTGCTAAATCAAGGTCAAAGCAACCTGGCGATCGCGATACCGGTAGCCGGAAAGAGAGAGCGTATTCTGTGTCATAAATACTCGTTGTGCCATATGATAAGCAAAGTACTCTCGTAGTGATATAGTACTCTAAGGCCAGATTCCTTAGGAAAGAAACATCAATTCTTATTCTCATAGGTCCTTCTTTAGCCTTTTCGTCGTGCTTATTTGGGGAGACCAGGTCCCTCTGGCTGCTTTCCAGGGTTTTGCACGTTCTTTTGGTGCCGAGTTATCCTGGTCGGGGCACCCCCGTTTCAGATTTTCAATGAGCCACGAAAGTACAATAAACAAGATCTCGCGGGGGAGTGGTTAAGAAATCTGTTTCGTTCGTAAGCATTGGCTCAAATCCTACTATTTTAATTTTAATTTTCCAATTGAAGAAAAACAAAACCTAACCCTGGCGATAAGGATGGGTTACACATAGTAGCATAGGCACTTGAGTGCGGTGCGTATCATAGTGGAGTTTTTGGAGGTTGGACCGGTAACCGCTAGTTAGATTGGTTCGGGGGGGGGGGGTGGGCAGAATGGGGATCGGGGGAGATTAGATTTAAGACTTGAGATTTGTGATAGGTGGGTGAAAGTAAGACTATGCAGCATTACAGTATTGTTGTGGTAGGGATGCGGGGCAGGTAAGAGGGGAGTTTGGTAGGGCGGTGGTGTGATTGGGTAGTGATGAATTCACAGATGGGTTGGGCTCTTTTTTCTTTTAATTGTTTGGTTGCGCAAGGAGAACGGGTGTGTAGGGGCTTTTTTATATATAGCGGCCAAGCTAGGTTTCCCTTTAAGTTGGGATCAGAGTTGGGAAACAAGTCACAATAATCATTTCTAAGAAAATATAGAAACATTTACATTCCTTACAAGAAACTGGCATAGGCCGCCTCGACAGCCTCGAAGTTTTGTTCACACCTGCATTAGCTAGAGCCATAATATATTTTTTTACAGTATCTTAAGGGAAATCTATGGTCTAGCACTGTACTGGGCCACACCAATTTTACCAAGCAAGGTTCAACATATATACTAATAGATATTGAGAAGAGAGGAAAAGAAAAAACAACCTGCATAACTAAGGAGAAAAACCAAAGACATAGGAAAAGAACAGTCTCCATCATCGTATCGTTGTTTTCCACAGGCGGAAGCATTGCCGGAGTTGCTGCTGCCCTTGTGTCTCTAGATGGTTGGCATCGATATCTCCCTCGGTGACAATGTGGGCGCTAGTTGGTCATGCGAGGGGTGGAGGGCGGGCAACAAAGAACGCGAGCTGTAGCGAGCTTGAAGATCTCGTGTTCGGGGGATTTGGGAGGTGGTATCTGGTGTGGTTGTTCCCCTGGCCTGTCCCGGTGGAGCTATGACCCCGCGCTAAGTTAGCCAGGTACCTGGCTAAACTGTATCTGCTGGTTTCAATCAGGGCAGCTTCGGGTTTTGACCTAGCGGTTGCTTGGCGCTGGGCTTTGGCCGCCCCCTTTGGCATCAACGGAACTGACCTAGGCTTTTGAAAACAGCGACGGAACTGACAGGATTGCCAACCCTTGGCCCTGACTATGATCCGGACCGGCCGCTTGATATCACTTCAAGGGTGGTAGTCCGCCTGCCTTGAGTTAGGAAGAAGGCAAACGGCTTTGTGTTTTCTTGCCTTATGACCCAGGGTGTTGGTCTCATCAGGAGTGGCTTAGATGACCTAACCTCTCTCTTATAGTTGCTGCGGGTGGGCACGAGGGTATGATACCCTTGGAATGCAGTGGTGTTAGTTTTGACAAGGGCCATGAATATGGGTAAAAGCTGCTCTGGCTGGCTGCTGAGTATACACACGAGGGAGTTGTCAATATTCTGGCGAAATGAACAGATATCAATCCTAACATGATGGAGAGATATGGCCGCACTCAACTGTAGTTGGCGTTCTGGAATGGATAAGAAGTTGTCAAGATGCTCCTAGAACGGGTGGATATCTGATCCAACGCAAGGGATATAGGTGGTCTAACACCGCTGCTGTAGACCCTAGGGTAGGCATGAGTGAGTTGTTGTAGACAAGAGAGTTTATAGGGTTTAGTTAATACCAGAATTTGTGTGATAGTTTTTCCTTAGCATTCTATAGGGTTTGTTGAGTAGGTGACTGCCGTTGGGAACGTTCGTGGGCAAACAACTTTTCAAAGTGTGACCTTCTCTACAGACCTCTTAAAGGAAAAAACAGAGACTACTAGAGAGACAACAACATCCTTCCGGACGATAAGGGGAGAACACTAACACGGCGAGAATCAGTCTCCTTTTTATTCTTCCACTATTGATTCTTTTATTTTGCGAACCTTTGTGAACCCCATCACTTCCTCTGCAAACCCTGGACCCAAAATCGAACACGAATTTCCTTTTTGATCCTTTTCAACACTATTGTAAGAATACCCCGCTGTTATTTTGACAGGGGCGATGTTGATCCTTTCATTAGAATCTTAACTAATATGAGTTCTTGTAGTACAGTCAAGATGGCACTAAATGGAGCGGACAATAGTTCCTACAGGCAGCCGGGGCCAACACCCCTTTCATGGGCTGCCAAGGGTGGGCATGAGGCAGTGGTTAAGTTGCTGCTGGCTCGAGACGATGTGAAACCCAACACTCCTGATGAACTGGGCCAGACACCACTCTTCATAGCAGCCAGTGAGGGACATGAAGGAGTCGTGAAAATGCTGCTGGAGCGGGAAGACGTCGAACCCGACCCTCCCAATGTGTACCGCCAAACACCGCTCTGGGCAGCCGCCGAGAAGGGGCATGAAGGAGTCGTGAAGGTGTTACTTGAACGGAATGATATCAAGCCCAATACTGGGGCTAGTCTTGGCGAAACACCACTCTACATAGCAGCCAATGAGGGACATGAAGGAGTCGCGAAGATGCTACTAGAGCGGGGTGATACCGATCCAAATTGTGCGACTGATTATGGTTTTATACCACTCCTTGTGGCCACCGACAAGGGATATGAAGGTGTTGTGAAGATGATTCTCGGTCGAGATGATGCCAACCCCAACGTCGTGAATCAGTTTGGCCAAACACCACTCTACAGGGCTGCCAGGCAGGGGCACGAAGGAGTCCTGAAGGCGCTGCTGGGGCGTGTGGATGTTGACCCCAACATCGCAGACATTAATGACAGAACACCGCTCTTCGAAGCTGCCAGGGAAGGGCACGAAGGAGTCGTGAATATGATGCTCGGGCGGGCCGACGTCAATCCCAACGCTGCAGGTGGGTATAACGAAACGCCGCTCTACGTCGCCGCCCAGAATGGACATACGGCAGTTGTGCAGAGACTGCTAGAAAGGGCTGATCTCGACCCCAACACTCCAAACGGAAATGGCAAAACGCCACTCTTCACAGCTGCCTACGGCGGGCATGAAGGGCCCGTGAAGATATTACTAGAACGGAGAGATATTAACCCTAATGCTGCGGCTGATGATGGCAGGACACCGCTTTTTGTAGCCGCCATGTTCGCAACCAGCGTTCTAGAGATGCTGCTTGAGCGCAACGATGTCAACCCTAACCTTGCAAATAATGATGGCGTAACGCCTCTCCAAGCAGCTGCCTCCATTGGGAATGAAGGAGCCGTGGAGCTGCTACTAGGCCGAGCAGACGTGAACCCCAACGCTACGTGCAAATATGGCCAAACCCCGCTATTGACGGCAGCGATGGACGGAGAAGAAGGAGTGGTGAAGATACTGGTGGAACAGGGGGGTGTCAATCCTAATACCGGAGACGATATGGGTCAAACACCGCTCTTCAAAGCCGCCGGGGAAGGGCATGAAGAAGTTGTGAAGATGCTGCTTGAGTGGAAGGAAGTCAATCCTAACATAGCAGGAAATTGTGGCAAAACACCTCTCTCGGAAGCCGCCCGCAAAGGTCATGAGGAAGTTGTGAAGATACTGCTAGACCGAGTGGACATCGACTCCGATGTGGTAGATCTCACTGGCGAAACAGCGCTTTCGCGAGCTCTGAAGAATGGACGCCATGCTATTGTAAAATTACTATCAGAACACAAAAATCCAATTCCCCAGTCAGATGGCGACAAATCTACCGCCCTCCTCTCCCCTGGGTAGTCCGATCCGGATCAACAGCCCTCCAAAAAGATCCGCAGGTTTTAATGCTCTGTGCTAAAACTCACAATGTCTCCCTATTCCTGGAATTTTGATTTAATCAGCATCTGGACAACCGCTAGTTCGATCTTTAACACTCCTACCACGCAACCTTCACTATCTTATTCCATTAGTTGGTTTTGCAATCGCATCACGATTTTCTTCACAATTCTTCTCCCCTCTTTCTCATTATTATTATTATTATTCCTCAAATTTCGACTCCCGGCCAGAGATATATCTACCCACCAGAAGAGCGGTGGGGACAGTTTAACGGGGGATTCAATTGTGTACAGCGGGTGGAGGCGGCTAGGGATGAGCTAGCGTGGGTTGTTTCTTTAGTTCAAGCAGTCACTATACTTTAATATTAGAGTTGTATTATGCGGTACTTTCTTTCTATTCATCATCTCTCACAGTTTTTTCTATCGAGTATTGCTTTCCTAACCTCTATCTCCGAGGCCTATATCTTTTTATACCCGCATCCCTTCTCCTGTCAAATCAGAGGTCCTCCTACCCTTTTTTAGCATCATAGAATAGAAACCCCTAGCATTTTAGTGGGACGGTGGGAAACGGCCCGTGTTTGGAGAATCATTGTGTACAGTTTCTAAGCATATGTATCATACTAGCAGTAGGGGGATCTAAGTTCTCTGTCCTTTTCTTATCCCTGTAGCGTAATATAATACCCCAACGTCCCACTGCGCACACAGTCCTCGTCGTCCCCCTCTCTAGTGCTAGCGCCTGTCTAAACTTCAAGTAATACCATTTGTGAACGTGGAAGATCCAATAAATGCCCAATCCGGTCTTTTTTGTATGGGGGGTGTGATAATACAAGTACAAGTAATCCTATAGTGCCCAGTCTCCCCGGTCACACAGACAAAGAAACATGGAAAATCAGATCATTTCCCTCGGTTAATCGGTTACTTGCGCTTAAACTAAGCTACTCGAGTATGGCACGAGTACAAGTACTGTGCTTTCAAGCCCTTGGATGAACTCATGGGCAATTGCGCAGCAACTCGCTAAACACCGCATATGTTTTGATGCGGTGAATTCAGTAGTTGTGTACATAGGCAACCCAGTATTTAAGGAGGAAAGATCAGCAGAGAGAGATCATCACCATCACAGCACCCCCTTTTTAATAAACCTTCATCTTTTTCTTTAGCATTTTATCTCGTTTGTCTAGAGCCGCGGTATTGTGACAAGCGAGCCGAATTTACCTGCCCAAGGAAGTTGCCATTACCCATCAATTGAACGCCCGGAGTGCCAGAGAACCTCCCACAGTGCTGTGATTACTAGTACTGTACAGCACAGTACATGAAACCGACAGTGGCAACATATGGGGCGAAGAGTACGATCTCAACTATGTATATCTCTCCACAGTAAATGCGGAAAAAACAAATTCTTCCTTTCCTCTTCCCTCTCCTTCTCCCCTCGTCCCACGACTATTGTCGACTTCAGCGCCGGTGTCCGCAAGCAAATGTTGTGTTTCCCCAGTCTAGGTTGACTGCCGCCTTCAGGGTATGTGCTATGACTTAGATTACTTTAAGCGCCAAGAGTTCGCGGAATTTACGCCCAGCGCTTAGGCCCTTCACTTAGCAGTAACTAGCACCTTACGGTGCAGTTCTCGGGCCAATATTAGGCCCTGTGACGACTGGCGCATCAGTACAATGCGCTTAGCGGTTAACCCTTTCGGATACCAATGACCGAGAAAGCTAGCATCGAGAAAGTGAAACCTTGGCATGTAATCTTTACTGTCTTCGGCAATCATAAAGTTGGGAAGAAAATTAAGGAAATATACAGCGGAAAAAGATAAATAAATACAGTCAATTGTTATATTATACCGATATCCTACCTGAGTGCGGCCCACCCAGAAGAAACCTATTCTCTCTCGGGGGGGGGGAGGATTAAATAGGGCTGTGCCGGATGCTTTGTGGACCTTGTTATGATGGCTAGATTCCCCCGGTTCCAATTATTGTTGACAAAATCCCGGGAGAGGCGACAGTAATATGCTTGGCTACGAGTAGTCTCCCGAGTTGGTACTATGGCAGGAATGGGGAGCGGGTTTTGAGCAAACAATATATTTGCTGGATCGTAATTTAGTCACAAAAGGTTGGTATATTCAAAATGAAAAACAACTAACCGAAAAAAGGATTAGGAAAAGTAGTATTATATGACATCATATTAGAGTATGTGTTCCCTCGGAGGGTGGCTTTAAAGCCCTGGGTACTCGAGTAGATAACCTTAAGTTCCTAGTGTAGGATAGCCTTTTGGTGCCTCCTTGCTAGCATATCATAATGACATTGTTATGAACGATCCAAAGCGCCACGATCCCATACCAAGCCCATTGCGTCCTATCCCTTGGACCGATTAAACCTGCAGCTCGGCCCGTAGTCTACACCTTCTCCTCTGTTAATGACGAGAAATTATTTGGGAGAATTTTTCATCATGAAGTGGCTGTGTTGCTGTTTCTCCTAACAAGCTGCTCAAAAGGCTGTGCAGGTTACCCATCTAAGGGATAGTATGATATGATACCTAAGTTTTTAAGGATAAGGGGTTATAAATGTGCAAAATTGTATCTAGGTGCCAGGGGGCAATTCTCTGGCCTGTTGGACTCCTCCCCCGATAATCATTACCTCGAGAGTCTATAATAATAATAATAATGATAATAACATAATAATGATATTGTAATCCTAGTTCTTAACAATCAGATATGGAAATATTGAGCACGTAATGGGAGGATCATGGAAGCATACTAGACCAATGCCATTTATGCTTTGGTTGGATATCAGAGACTTGTTAGAAAATACAAATCCCATAGATGGGTGAGCAGCTTGTACAATAGTTAAAAAAATCACAGACACCGCTAAGCTCCAAGTTCATGCGGCAAATATGACTAGAAACTTTTATGCTATCATACGGTATGATATATCATATGATATTATATCATATCATACTTGGAAAAAATATAAAAGGGGAACTTGAACGAACATCGAAATTGAGCACGGGGGCACAAAAAAAGTGCCCTGATAATCTATAGCCCATTACCCCCACAAATGGAGACATGACTGTCGTTGGGAGGGTTTCTTGGGAGAAAAATTTTTGAGAGGAAGGTTTCTTTCCGCGGAACTTAAAAAGAAACGACATCCTTCAAGACAAGAAGGGAGGAACCCGAACGCGACGAGAATCCATCGCTCTTTTATCGTTTCTTCTTTTGTTCTTTCTTGCGCGAGCCCTCGAAAACCGTTACGAACTGGGCCTATACTTTCCTACTGCGAACTTTCGACGCAAAAGCAAACACGAATTACTCCCTATTCCTTTTTGAGGCTTGACGCCAGCTCCTTCGTTATTTTCGGGGTGGATATTCGTTCTTTCAGTACTGCGAAGATGGCACTATGGCTGGCAGGAGTTAATCCCCACAGGAGAGAAGGCGGAACACCGCTTTTATGGGCAGTAAAGGGTGGGCATGAAGCAGTCGTCAAGATGCTGCTAGAGCGAGACGATGTCAACCCCAACACCGGTGATAATGATGGCCGAACACCACTCTTCGTAGCCGCCTGCGAGGGGCATGAAGGAATCGTAAAGATGCTGCTGGAGCGAGGGGATATCAGCCCCAATATTGTCAATGGACACGGCCAAACCCCACTTCTTGGAGCGGTCATCAAAGGACACAAGGGAGTCGTAAGGATGCTACTGGAGCGAGCGGACGTCAACCCCAACACTGCCGATGCTCAGGGCGAAGCACCACTCCGCGCAGCCCTCTGGTATGGCCATGAAGGAGTCTCGCAGATGCTACTGGAACGAAGGGATCTCGATCCCAATATTATCAATGAATGGGGCGAAACGCCACTCTTCGTAGCCGCCTGCGAGGGATATGAGGGAGACCTAAAGATGCTGCTGGAACGAGTGGACATCAATCCCAACATTGCCAATAAATATGGAGAAACACCACTTTTCATAGCGGCCAAGTACGGACGTGAAGGAGTCGTAAAGATCCTGCTGGAACGAGTGGACGTCAACCCCAACACGCCAGATCCCTCCGGTGAAACCGCGCTTTCGCAAGCTCTAAATCGCGGACACGATGCCATTGCAAAATTACTATCAGAACATAGGGACTTCATTCACCCGTTATATGGGGATGAACATCCAATATTTTCCTCACCCGAGCCGTCCGATCTCGATTAGCACCCCTCCAACATGATAAGCAGGTTTTGATGTTCAAGACCAAAGCTCAGCAGACCCCCCTATTCCTCGAACCTCGATTTGGCCAACCCCAGACTACCGGCTACTAGCCATTTAACACTCCTTTCGCTCAACTTCGACCTCTCTGCCCCGTCCCTGGCTTTGTCTTACAACACTACCAAAATTCCTTCCCATTTTTCCAGCCTTCTTCCCCAACTTCACTTGCGGCGCCGTCATCCCACCCGAAAAGCGGAGGGATAATTTTCCCAGACTCCAATCGCGTACCATATCCTGGGAAAGCGGCCAAGGATGAGTCAGAGCATGCGGTTTCATCGGTTTATGCAGTCAGAAAATTTAACTAAAACATTCCCATTCTATGCACCATAACTTTTTTCTCTTCACTCCTTTCTTTCTATACTTTTTTCCTTTTCTGTCCGCTTTAGGACATCTTTCATTGATATTTTTCCTGTTAAACCAAAAGTTTTCTTGCCTATTTTTTCATCATCACAGAACAGGAGACCCCCCCCTCCTCGCGGGGCTCAGTTAGGGGGCGAGAAGCAATCCTGGTCTAGAGAACCAGTGTCTGTAATTCCTAAATATATCAATAATACCAGCAACGGTGGGAATCTGAGCTTATCTACCTTCTGGTATCTTTCTATCATGATATCATGCCTGAAAGTACTACTACATACTTTACCTTGCCAGCTACCTGCCCCACTAGACTCTAAACAATGCCACCTGGCGGGTTTAATTAACGCACAATCAAGACCCTCTTTTTCTCCAAGTAAAACTTGATAATTCTAGTAGTGACACTACATTTGGCCGCCCACGCAAAAAAAGAAAGAAGAAGGAAAAAGAAAATAGGAGATCGAATCATTTCTATGCACTCATGGCTCCTAGTTCCAGGAGATTATGGAGATCATTCGTAGGGGGTCATTTGCTTTTTTCCCCTCCCTAGCGCCATACTCTATCTTATCCGCAACATGATCTTCACTTTCCTCTTTTTTGCTTCAACGACCGCTATTGCCCGGATACTCTGCCGGTACTGCACTCCACATTCTTGCCCCCCCGCACTCATGAGTAAGCTAAGATAGCTTGCTGCTACACATAGGAACTGCATGTCACACAGACTATCATGCGATCTAAAAGCGCGCCAAAAAGTGTTAAAACCTTTGCCTTAAAGTAAAACCTCTCCCTTCTGAAAGGTCGAGCCAGCTATTTTCCGACATTCCCAGAACTCCCTCCACCCCTGCGAAGTGAAAATCCGAGTTCAAATTTTGAGTTCTGGGCAACAAGCTAGTGGAAGGCTAAACCGAAGCAAGAGTGTATCAACTCTTCCTTGCTAACGCTCTATTATGTACAAATACTATGTCGTTGGAGTCGCTCCATCCGGTGGTCTAGCTTTTTTTTTATTTTTCGCATCGTTTATTTTGTTGTGTTTTTCGCCCCCCCTCCAGGGTAAGGAATTCTTGACTACATAGCATACGGTTCCCCTATTTCAATTTAATACTGCAGCTAACCCCCCTACACCAATGGGAAATATTAAAGCGCCAAGGTGTGATACTGCAGCACCCGCATTAGCGATAACATAATCATTAGCCAACGAGATAAAATTAATAACGCCATTGCCATCGGCATAGAGGTAATATCAGTAATAGGAGGGGTACCCAGGCAATTACCAAAATGGATCGACCCAGCAAGGTGATATCGGGCTTTTATCGTATATAACCCATCAGCGGTATCATCGAAAACATTATTCCGGCTCAGGGCGTGATAGTGGTAGGGGTTAATTCTCTCATTCATACTGAGAACTAGGAATTAGTTGTAGATGTGGCCGGTGCCAAAGTGGGAGAGGAGCGCAGGTGCAAATCAGGAATTCAGAGGCCCAGATTTTCGGTCCTTTCTACTTGTTTTCAGCCAATATTTAGTGCCACCAACCACCACTTAATTGCAAGAAATATATAAAAAACTGTACTCGAACGGTGAGGGTTCAATTCTGCCACTGGAACTTTTTCGAATTTTTCCTTCCAATAATCTTTATTTTTATATTCCATAATACTGTAATAATATTATGGAGTTGCAAACCATTAGAACCATAGTTGTTGAGCATGCACTGACAGGATCTTGGAGGTATATCGTAAGAATGTTATTTATTCTCCCACTACACATGGGAAACCTGTTAGTATCATAGGAAATACAGATTCGACAAGCGAAGATCTTACGCTATGCTCGAAAAAAAATATAAGGGTTTGGGGATTTGAGCAAAGACAGGAGTTGAGTCTGAGACCTTTAAAATATGTTTTCCCTATTTATAACCCTTCCCCATACAAAGAGAGGCATTAAGGGTGCAACTGCCCAGATACAGGTTTGACATTCTCTGCCCCTAGTTGCAATTAACAGTCCGCAGGGTTTGTGTAGGTGACTACCCTTAGGGGAGTTCGTGGGGGGAAGTTTTTAAAGGGAAGCTTTCTTCCACAGATCGCTTCAATAGAAACGACAGAGAAGACAAGAACGACAACATCCTTCTAGACGAGAAGGGAAGAACACAGGGCAAGAGTCGATTTCTTTCTTTTTTATGGGAGCCTTCTTCATCCGCCACCGCCTGTGCCTGTACTTTCCTATTGTGAGCGTTCAGCGAAAAAGTAAACACGAATTACTATTTTGACCGGTTGCGACCCCATTTATTAGCTTGCCTCTCTCCCTTCCTTTTTAGAGGCCGGAGATTGGTTTCTTCATTGCTGCCCGGGTATATTCGTTCTTTTAGTACCGCGAGGATGGCACAAGAGCAAGCGGACGTTAGTCCCCACACGGGGAGTGGCTTAACACCGCTTTCCTGGGCTGTAATTGGTGGGCATGAGGCAGTCGTTAAGATGTTGCTAGAGCGAGACGATATCAATCCTAACACTGCTAATGAACTTGGATATACACCACTCATGATAGCCGCCTGCGAGGGACATGAAGGAATCGTGAGGTTGCTGCTGGAGCGATGGGATGTCAATCCGAACATTCAGAATGAACATGGGGAAACACCGCTCCACCTAGCAGCCTCGGAGGGGCATGAAGGAGTCGTGAAGACCCTACTAGAACGGAGCGATATCAACCTTTCTATCCCAGATGGTGTTACTAGTGTAACACCACTCTTCAGAGCTGCCTGGGAGGGACACGAAGGCATCGTGAGGATATTGCTGGAGCGTAACGATGCCAACCCAAACACTGAGGATAGATACGGTCAAACACCACTATTCGGAGCCGCAGGCAAGGGACACGAAGGAGTCGTCAAAGCGCTACTAGAGCGGCAGGATATCGATCCCAATATCGCTAGTATATACAGCGAAACGCCACTCTTCAGAGCCGCCACGGGTGGACACGAGGGAATCCTGAAGATGCTGCTGGAGCGGAACGATGTCAACCCAAACATTGAAGATAAATACGGTCAAACACCACTATTCGGGGCCGCATGCGAGGGACACGAGGGAGTCGCAAAGGCGTTACTAGAGCGGCTCGACGTTAATCCCAATACCGCGGGTAGATACGGTGAAACGCCACTCTTCCGAGCCGCCAGGAATGGACACGAGGGAATCCTGAAGATGCTACTGGAGCGGAGCGATGTCGACCCCAACATTACCAATGACCACGGCGAAACACCACTCTTCACAGCCGCCTGGTGGAGGAACGAAGAAGCCGTGAGGATACTGCTAAAACGTCGAGATGTCAACCCCAACATGGCGAATATCTTGGGCCGAACACCACTCTTCATAGCCGCATGCGAGGGGCATGAAGGAGTCTTGAAGATGCTACTGGGACGAGGGGATGTCAATCTCAATGCTGCCGATACTGATGGCGAGACACCGCTCTCCAGATCCGCTAGGGAGGGATACGAGAGAGTCGTGAAGTCACTACTACGAGAGCGCTACAATGTCAACCCCAATACTGCGAATTCATCTGGCCAAACACCCCTCTTCATGGCTGCCCATGAAGGGCATGAGAGAGTCGTGAAGGTGCTGCTGGAGCGGGGCGATGTCAACCCTAACATTGCGGACTCATCTGGCCAAACACCACTCTTCGTAGCCGCTAGGAAAGGACGCAAGGCAGCAGTGGAGAAGCTGCTGGAACGAGCAGATGTCAACCCTGATATTACAGATCTCTCTGGTGAAACTCCACTTTCGCAAGCCCTGGAGCGCGGATATCACGCCATTGTGAAATTACTATCCACACATAGAACTCCAATTCCCCCTTTGGAGAGCAATAAATTTACAACACTTCCCTCACCCGAGCCGCCCAATCCAGACCAGCACTCCTCCAAAAGATTCCGCCGAATTTGATGTTCGAAGCCAAGCTTCAGCACACCTCTAATCCCTCGAACTTTCATTTTTGCCAACCTCAGGATAGGGGCTACTCAACCCCTTAGCACTCCTACCACCGGCCTCCACTTCCTGGCCCCGTCTGTTTTTGTCTTACAATATTACCAACATTTCTGTCACTCTTTTCTCCTTTCCGATCTCTTCCCGCCTAATTGCGGTCCTGCAATGCCACCAGAAAAGTGGGGACAATTTTTTATCGACTTTAATCGCACCCCGTGTGCGAGGAGAGTGACCGGGGATGGATTAGAGCAGGTAATTTTGTTGATTTACGCCACCATCATATCTTACCATTTGCATAATAGCCCCTTCTCTCGAGCAACTTTTTTCTACACTATTTTTCCTCGCAGCTGGCCTCAGGACATCCGTCACACATTTTTCCCTGTCAAGCCAGTGGTTTTTTTTCTTTTAGAATCACAGAATGGAAGCCTCCCCTTCCTTGCGGCCTCCAGGTGGAAGGACGGGGAATATTCTCTGTAATTCCTAAACTCATGTACATACTACACCAGCAGCTGTCGGAATCCAAGCTTACCTACTCCCCTCCCCCTATATTTCTATCATGATATTACACCTATAATACTACTACATTGTTGTCCTCATCTTCCTATCCACTGCCGGCATCGCTAAACTTCAAGTAGTGTCACTTGGTGAGTCTAATTAAAACATAATCAAGACCCTTTTGCTAAGTAAAATTTTTATAATTTCAGTAGGGTATTGCAAGGACTGTACCCACGGTCGCTAAGGCAGAATAAAAAAGAGGGAGAGAGGGAGAGAGGGGGGTGAGGGGGGGTGCAGAAGTCCAATAATTGTTCCAAACCCAGAGAGCTTGGCTCCGGGAATTTATGTCAATGTGTAGCAAGAGACCATCTCCCTTTTTGTTTCATTTCTAACCGGATACCTTATCTGGTCAATGATAGGCTCTCCATGTTTTCCTTTTTAGTTTAAAATAGTTATTACCCCAAGTTTGAGCCTGTACCACACTCATTACACCAGCACCCCGTCCTCCTGCATAAGCCAAGTCAGGCCTAAGCTACATACAATAACAGAATCCAAGAATTTGCCAAAAAGTGCTAAACCCTTTACTATAATAATGTAAAAATTCTTTCTTTCAAAGAGTTGATTTAAATTTCTTCCCATTTCTCGTTGCCAGCATTCCCTGAACCTCCTGTACCTCTAACTATCTTCCTTTCATGCAGGACATAACTTTAAGTTATGATAGCACCAGCATTCATAAAGCATTGTTCTTTGTAGATAAAGTAGTATCAAACTAGCCGTAAACATAGAAAGCTTGTACTGTAATTAAAGAGGTGTTTCTATCTGTGTTCCGTGGGATATTACTTACTACGGTTGCTATTGGAAATAGAATCAGAGCTTAGTACTGGTAAGCATTGGTACTCTCATTCGTATTAGGAACTTAAAAGCAGTTGTTATAGATCTAACTATACTAAAGTGAAGAGAGAAGCTAGTACAAATCCAAATTTCAGGAACCAAGAGTTTTGCTTCATTTGGTATATTTTTGGCTGTATTTAGAGCTTGTATGTATTGATGACCTTTTTCCAAGAAGTTTGTAAAATTATACCAGAAAGAGTATGATTCAATTCTGCCATTGGCATTTGTTTGTCTTCTTCTTAATAACCATTATTTCCAGACTCTATAATACGGAGTTCCACAACATTAGATCTGGGAACGTTGGACATATACTCACAGGATTATTAAGTCATATCATAATGTTATTTACACTTCAGCTGCATATGATAAAGTGGAAGTAGGAAATACTAATCTAACAGGTAGATGAACTTCTACAATAATAAAGTAAATCATTTCAACACGTTCGAACTTCAAGTTTATACTATGAACATGACCAGAAATCTTTCTACTATGCCCAAAAAGATACATAAAAGAAAGGTTGTTCAAACACCGGAATTGAATATTCGACCTTCAAAATATGATACATTCTTCTGTATATAAACCTTCACCCTCACAAATAGACGGCCCACACGACCAACGGGGTTGATACAGGTTTAAAATCCTTTGCCCTGGAGCTGCATTCAGCAGTCCTCTTGTTTGTGTGGGCCCACTGCCTTTGTGAGAGTTTGAGCGGAGAAAGTTTTCTACCACAAATCTTTAAAAAGAAACGACCGACGAGACAAGAACGACGACAACAACACCCTTCTGGACGAGAAGGGAAGAACCCAACCACGACGAGAATCAATTTCTTTTTTATTCTTTCCTCCCTCTTCCCCTCCTACTGCACCCCTGGTGAACCTCTACGAACCTGTGCCTATACGCTCCTATTGTGAACGTTCAACACAAAACCAAACAAGAATTACTGTTTCGACCGTTTACCACACAATAAGTTAGCTCACTTCTCTCTCCCGTCTACCTGCCAGATCTTGGTTCTTTCATTGGCGTCTCGGCTGGCATTTGTTCTTTCAGTAAGTGAAGATGGTGCAAGAGCAAGTTGAGGCTAGCCCTTATAGGAAGAAAGGCTTAACACCGCTTTCCTGGGCTGCAAAGGGCGGGCATGAGGAAGTAGTTAAGATGCTGCTTGAGAGGGGCGATGTCAACGTCAACGCTGCCGATGAAGAGGGCCAAACACCACTCTTCGTGGCTGCCTGCGAGGGACATACAAGAGTCGTGAAGATGCTACTGGAGACCTGGGATATCAACCCCAACACCGTTGATGAGGACGGCCGTACACCACTCTTCGTGGCCGCCTGCAAGGGACATGAAGGAGTCGTGAAGATGTTGCTGGGACGACGGGATGTCAGCCCCAACACTGCGAATAAATATGACCAAACACCCCTCTTCCGAGCGGCCTCAAGGGGGCATGAAGAAGTCGTAAGGATACTTCTGGAACGACCAGATATTGATCCCGATATTGCCAATGATCATAATGAAACACCACTCCTAGAAGCCGCCTGGGACGGGCGCGAGGGAATCGTAAGGATGCTACTGGAGCGCGGGGATGTCAACCCTAACACTGCGAATCAATTTAGTCAAGCGCCACTCATTGCAGCCGCCAGCGAGGGACATGAAGGAGTCGTGAAGATGCTGCTGGAGCGAGGGGATATTAACCCCAATATTACCACTGAATATGGCCACACGCCACTCCTTAAAGCAGCCAGCGAAGGACACGAGGGAGTGGTAAGGATACTACTGGAGCGAGCGGACGTCAACCCCAACACTACCGATGAGGAGGGCCAAGCACCACTCCCCGCAGCCATCTGGGGGCGACATGAAGGTGTCGTGAGAATGCTACTGGAACGAAGGGATGTCAATCCCAATATTGTCAATGGATGTGACGAAACACCACTCTTCATAGCGGCCATGATGGGAAGTGAAAGAGTCGTAAAGATACTGTTAGAACGGGTGGATATCAACCCCAATATGACAGATCCCGCCGGTAAAACCGCACTTTCGCGAGCTTTGGATTGGAGACAAGATACCATTGTAAAATTACTATCAGAACATAGGGATTCCGTTCACCCGTTAGATGAGGACGACCACCCAACATTTTCCTCACCCCAGCCGTCAGGTCCAGATCAAAGCCCCTCCATGAGGATAAGTAAGTTTTGATATTCAGAACCAAAGCTCAGCAGGCCTCCCTATTCCTCGAACCCCCAGCTAGTCAACCCAAGACCAGCGTCCACAAGCCCCCCCCCCAACTCTCCTATCGCGCAACCTCGATCTCTCTTCTCCGTCCGTTGCTTTGTCTTGCAATATTTCTCAGATTTCTTCCCATTTTTCCCCCTTTCTTTCCAGCCTCTTCCTCGAGCTTCATTTGCGGCGCCGTCACCCTACCCAAAAAGCGGGGGGGATAATTTTCGCAGACTCCAATTGCCTGCCATGTCCCGAGAGTGTAGTTGTGGATGAGCTAGAGCATACGGCTTCACCGGTACACGCAGCCAGCAAATTTAACTACTAACGCATTACCATTGTATGTATCATAACCTTTTCCCTCCCCCTTCCTTCCTATACTCTTTTTCTTTTCCGTCCGCTCTAGGTCATCTTTTATTCATATTTTTTCCAGTTAAACCAAAAGCTTTCTTGCCTATTTCCTCACCATAACATAACAGAAGACCCCCCCCCCTTCCTTGTGGCATTCGGTTAGGGGACGAGAAGCAATCCTGGTCGAGAGAACCAGTGTCTGTAATTCCTAAATATATCTATCATACCAGCAACGGTGGGAATCCGAGCCTATCTGCCTTCTTTTTGGTATCTTTCTATCATGATATCATGCCTGAAAGTGCTACTACATACTTTACCTTACCCGCTACCTGCCTCACTAAACTCTAAGCAATATCACCTGGGGAGTCCGATTAATGCACAATCAAGACCCTCTTTTTTCCCAAGAAAAACTTTATAATTCCAGTCGTGAAACAACACTTGGCCGCCCACCCAAAAGAAAGAAGAAAAGAAGAAAAATAGGAGATCCAATCATTTCTATACACTCATAGCTCCTAGTTCCAGCGACCTATGAAGATTATTCGTACGAGGTCATTTTCCTTTTTTCCCTCCTTAGCCCCATACTTTATTTCATTCGCACATTCATCTTCACTTTTCACTTTTTGCTTTAACAAGTGCTATTGCCTAGATACTATTCCGCACCCCACATTCTTGATCACCCGCACTAATGAGTAAACTAAGTTAACCTGTAGCTACACATAGGAACTACATATCACACAGACTATCATACGACCTAAAGGCCCGCCAAAAAGTGTTAAAACCTTCGCCATAACAAAGTAAAACCTCTCCTTTCTAAAGGCCGAGCTAATTGCTTTCCCCCCATTTCCTCCTACAAGCATTCCCAGAACTCCCTCCACCTGTGCCGTATCACTTGAATAAGAGAACTCTGTATGATGCAATACTATGTCGTCGGAGTTGCTCCCCTCCGGTAGGGTCTAGCTGTTTTTTTATCTTGCGCATCCTTTCTTTTGTTGCGTTTTTTCGCCCCTTTTCCAAGGTAGGGAATTCTTGACTACATAGCACATAGCACACGGTTCTCTTATTCAATTTAATACTGCCGCTAATCCCCTGCACCAAGGGGAAATCTTAAAACGTCCAGGTATGGTACTGTGGAAGTGGCGCCTGCATTAACGATAACATACAGTATTCCTTGGCGGACGAGATAATATCCCTAGGGCATCAGCATAGAGCCAATATCACCAACAGGAGGGTTGCCCCCGCAATTTCTAAAATGGATCCATCCCGTAAGAGGATATCTAGCTTTTATGGCATATCTCATCATCGGTGTCATCAGAAACGTTTTTCCGGCTCAGGGCTTGGTAGCAGCAGGGGTTAATGCTCTCATTCATACTGAGAACTCAGAAGTAGGTGTAGATGCGGCTAGTACTGTACTCCAAAGTGGAGGAGGGGCGCAGGTGCAAATCAGGAATTCAGAGGCCCGGATTTTCGGTCTTTTTAGTGTGTTTTCAGCCAATATTTAGTGCTACCAACCATCACTTTGATGCAAGAAATATATAAAATTGTACTTGTACTGTATCCGAAGAGTCGGTGCTCAATTCTGCCGCTGGAGCCTGTCCGAATTTTTCCTTTCAACTATCTTTGTTTTTACACCCCACAATAATATTATGGAGTTGCAACCCATCAGATCCAGAGTCGTTGAGCATGTGCTAACAGGGTCATGGAGGCATATCGTAAGAATGTTATTTATGCTTCCACTGCACATGAGAGACGTGTTATCATAGTAGGAAATACAAATCTTGAAAAAAATATAAGGGTTTAGGAACTTGAGCAAAGACAGGAATTGCACATGAGATCTTCAAAATAATATTTTCCTTAGTTATAACCCTTCCCCATACAAAGAGAGGCATTCCGGATGCAACTGCCCAGGTACAGGTTTGACATTCTCTACCCCTAGTTGCAATTAACAGTCCGCAGGGTTTGTGTAGGTGACTGCCCTTAGGGGAGTTCGTGGGGGGAAGTTTTTAAAGGGAAGTCCTCTTCCACAGATCGCTTCAATAGAAACGACAGAGAAGACAAGAACGACAACATCCTTCTAGACGAGAAGGGAAGAACACAGGGCAAGAGTCAATTCCTTTCTTTCTTGTGGGAACCCTCTTCATCCGCTACCGCTTGTGCCTTCACTTTCCTATTGAGAACGTTCAGCGAAAAAGTAAACAGGAATTACTATTTTGACCGGTTGCGACCCTATTTATTAGCTCGCCTCGCTCTTCTTACAGGCCGGAGATTGACTCCTTCCTTGCTACCCGGGTGGATATTCGTTCTTTTAGTACCGCGAAGATGGCACAAGAGCAAGCGGATGTTAGTCCCCACACGGGGAGTGGCTTAACACCACTTTCCTGGGCTGTAATTGGTGGGCATGAGGCAGTCGTTAAGATGTTGCTAGAGCGAGACGATATCAATCTTAACACTGCTAATGAACTTGGGTGTTCACCACTCATGATAGCCGCCTGCGAGGGACATGAAGGAATCGTGAGGTTGCTGCTGGAGCGATGGGATGTCAATCCGAACACTCAGAATGAATATGGGGAAACACCGCTCCACCTAGCAGCCTCGGAGGGGCATGAAGGAGTCGTGAAGACCCTACTAGAACGGAGCGATATCAACCTTTCTATCCCAGATGGTGTTACTAGTGCAACACCACTCTTCAGAGCTGCCTGGGAGGGGCACGAAGGCATCGTGAGGATATTGCTGGAGCATAACGATGTCAACCCAAACACTGAGGATGAATACGGTCAAACACCACTATTCGGAGCCACGGACAAGGGGCACGAGGGAATCGTAAAAGCGCTACTAGAGCGGCAGGATATCGATCCCAATATCGCGGGTATATACAGCGAAACGCCACTCTTCAGAGCCGCCACGGGTGGACACGAGGGAATCGTGAAGATGCTGCTGGAGCGGAATGATGTCAACCCAAACATTGAAAATAAATACGGTCAAACACCACTATTCGGGGCCGCATGCATGGGATACGAGGGAGTCGCAAAGGCGTTACTAGAGCGGCTCAACGTTAATCCCAATACTGCGTGTAGATGTGGGGAAACGCCACTCTTCCGAGCCGCCAAGATTGGACACGAGGGAATCCTGAAGATGCTGCTGGAGCGGAGCGATGTCGACCCCAACACTGCCAATGACGACGGCGAAACACCACTCTTCACAGCCACCTGGTTGAGGAAAGAAGAAGCCGTGAAGATGCTCCTAGAATGTCGAGACGTTAACCCCAATATGGCGAATATCTTGGGCCGAACCCCACTCTTCATAGCCGCATGGGAGGGGCATGAAGGAGTCTTGAAGATGCTACTGGGACGAGGGGATGCCAATCCCAATGCTGCCGATATTGATGGCGAGACACCGCTCTCCAGAGCCGCTGAGGAGGGATACGAGAGAGTCGTGAAGATACTACTACGAGAGCGCTACAATGTCAACCCCAATACTGCGAATTCATTTGGCCAAACACCCCTCTTCATAGCTGCCCGTAAAGGGCATGAGAGAGTCGTGAAGGTCCTGCTAGACCGGAGCGATATCAACCCTAACATTGCGGACTCATCTGGCGAAACACCACTCTTCGTAGCCGCTAGGAAAGGACGCAAGGCAGCAGTGGAGAAGCTGCTGGGACGAGCAGATGTCAACCCTGATATTACAGATCTCTCTGGTGAAACTCCACTTTCGCAAGCCCTGGAGCGTGGATATCACGCCATTGTGAAATTACTATCCACACATAGAATCCCAATTCCCCCTTTGGAGAGCAATAAATTTACAACACTTCCCTCACCCGAGCCGCCCAATCCAGACCAGCACTCCTCCAAAAGATTCCGCCGAATTTGATGTTCAAAGCCAAATTTCAGCACACCTCCCTAATCCCTCGAACCCCCACTTGGACAACCTTAGACTAAAGTGGCCTAGCTCCTTAGCACTCCTATCATACACCCTCTACTTCCAACCGTTGCCGCCTTACAATATTACCAGCATTTCTGTCATTTTTTTCCCCTCCTTTCTGATCTCTTCCCCCCCAAGTGGGGCCCTGCAATCCCACCCGAAAAGTGGGGGACAATTTTTTATCGACTTTAATTGTACCCTGTGTGCGAGGATCGTGGTCGGGGATGGATTAGAGCCTGGAGTTTTGTTGATTTATTCAACCATCAGATCCTAATACCATTACCATTACAAGTATAATAACTTCTTTCTCTCGAGCGGGCAATTTTTTTCTACACTATTTTTCCTCAGCTAGCTTTAAGGCATCCGTCACTCCTTTTTCCTGTGAGGCCAGAGGCTTTTTCTTTTAGATCACAGAATGGAAGCCTCCCCTTCCTCGAGGCCCCCAAGTGGAAGGACGGGGAATAATCTCTGTAATTCCTAAACATCTGTATTACACCAGAAGCGGTCGGAATCCAAGCTTACCTACTCCCTTTCCCTATATTTCTATCATGATATGCTGCTTGGACAAATTTAACAGCCTACCGACCCTTGATAGCAACCCAACACTCCACATCACCTTGCAATTTCATCATCACATTCCAAAGCAATTTCTCTGGATCAAATTCTAGCCTCTATGCATTATTCTGTGAACTTATAATATTTTTTTTGGTTTTTTTTTGGTTTTCATGATATTGTGGTTGGCAGGGAAGTGCTGTTGTCATGGCCGGAGTTTTTCATGTTGTTTGATCGGCGGTTAATTTTGTCCACCAACAATATCATTCCCAAAAGTACTGCTACCTTGTCGCCCTCATCTTCTTATCCACTGCCTATATAACTAAAGTTCCAGTAGTATAGTATCAGTTGATGAATCTAATTAACTCATAATTAAAACCTCTTCGTCACGTAAAAGATTTATAATTTCAGTAGGGCACTGCAAGGGCGGTACCATACGCTGGGCAGCTCAAGCAAAATAGGGCGCGGGGGGGCAGGAGGTCCAATCATTTCTCTAAACCCTTAGTGCCTGGCTCCGGGAATTTTTGTAAATCTCCAGCAGAGGGTCTTCCTTTTTGTTCACTTTCTAACCCGATACCTCATCTGGTCAATGACAGGATCTCCATGTTTTTATTTTTGCTTTAACATAGTTACTAACCCGATTCTGTACCATATCATACTCCATACACTAGCACCCCCTCCGCCCCCATGGGTAAGCTCCGTTAGGCTAAAGCTATACACAATAGCTAAATCTAAAGACTTGCCAAAAAGTGTTAAAACCTTTAATATAGCAGTGTAAAATCTTTTTTCTGTGATATATAACCTATCATACCACTAGTGTGATTGGAAATAGAATTCTGAATTAGAGATTAGCATTGGTAAGTGTTGAGGCTCTCATTCATATTAGGAACTTAGAAGTAGTTGACATAAATGTAGCTACTATACATAGCAAAGTGAAAGGACAAGTCAGTACAAATCCAGATTTCAGATACCCAAATTTCTGTTTCTTTTAGCATGATTTCAGCAGCATTTGAGCCCTGTAACAACAATTTTTGTCCAGGAAATTTGAAAATTGTATCAAGAGTCAAGGTCCAATTCTGTCACTAGCACTTGTTTGATTCCAGACTCCATATTACCGAGTCCCGAATCATTAGATCTGCAAATATTGGGCATGTACTGACAGGATCACAAACACATATCATAATAATGCTACCTAAGCTTCAGCTGGTAAGAGAAAAGTGTTAGTAGGAAATACAAATTTAATCGGTAGGTGAACTTCTACAATATTAAAGAAAATCATTTCAACACTTCTTAACTTCAAGTTTATATGATACTACAGATACCACCAGAAACCCTTCTGCTATACCCCAAACAGTACAGAAAAGAAAACTTATTCAAGGACTCCAACTGATCATGAGACCTTCCAAATACGTCCTCCTGTATATAAACCTTCACCCTCACGAATAGAAGCCCTACACTACCAGCGGGGTTGGTACAGGTTTAAAATCCTTTGCCCTGGAGTTGCAGTTAGCAGTCCTCGTGTCTGTGTGGGCCACTGCCTTTAGGAGAGTTTGTGCGGAGAAAGTTCCTCCCCACCATTCTCTTTAAAAGGAAAAGACCTACGAGACAAGAACGACGACAACAACACCCTTCTGGACAAGAAGGGAAGAATCCAACCACGACGAGAATCAAGTGCTTTTCTATTCCTTCTTCCCTCTTCCCCTCCTACTGCACCCTTGGTAAACCTCTACCAACCTGTGTCTATACTTTCTTATTGTGAACGTTCGACACAAAAACCAAACACGAATTACTATTTTAACCGTTCACCACACTATTAGTTAGCTTACTTCTCTCTTCCCTCTACCTATATTAGTTTTTTTATTGGCGTCTCGGCTAATATTTGCTCTTCCAGTATAGTGAAGATGGCGCAAGAGCAAGCAGAGGCTGCCCCCTACAGGAGGAAAGGCTTAACACCGCTTTCCTGGGCTGCAAAGGGTGGACATGAGGAAGTAGTTAAGATGTTGCTTAAGAGGGACGATGTCAACGTCAATGCTGCCGATGAAGAGGGCCAAACACCACTCTTCATAGCCGCCGGAGGTGGATATGACGGAATCGTGAAGATGCTGCTAGAGCGATGTGATGTTGACCCCAACATCACGAATCAATACGGGGAAACACCTCTCTACATAGCCGCCTGGATGGGACATGAAGGGGTTATGAAGATGTTACTAGAACGGAAGGACATCAAACCCGATACTGTAGACGATCTTACTGGTGAAACACCACTCTTCAGAGCAGCCTGGGAGGGATTCGAGGAAATCGTGAAGATGCTCCTCGAGCGGAAGGATGTCAATCCCAGCGCTGTGGATGAACAAGGCCAAACACCACTCTTTGGAGCCGCTCGTGAGGGACATGAAAGAGTTGTAAAGATGCTATTGGATCATGTGGATGTTAACCCTAATACCACTGATAACTATGGTCGGGCACCACTCTCCATAGCCGCTGGGGCTGAACGTGAAGGAGTGGTGGGGATACTACTAGAGCGATGGGATGTCAACCCGAACACTCAGAATGAATACGGGGAAACACCACTCTCTATAGCTGCATGGGAGGGGCATGAAGGAGTTGCAAGGATGCTACTAGAACGAAATGATATCAATCCCGACGCTAGGGATAACCTTGCTAGTGAAACACCACTCTTCATCGCTGCCCGGGGGGGACGGATGGGAATCGTCAAGATGCTACTAGAGCAGAGTAGTGTCAACCCTAACATTAGGGATCAATTCGATCAAACACCACTCTTCATAGCCGCGCGTGAGGGACACAAAGGAGTTATAAAGTTGCTACTTGAACGCGCAGACGTTAAACCTGATACAGCGGATAAATACGGCGAAACACCACTTTACGAAGCCGCCTCGGAGGGGCATGTGGATGTCGTGAAGATGCTACTAGAGCGCAACGACGTCAACCCTAACTTTGAGGATTCATCTGGCCAAACGCCGCTTTTCGCAGCCGCTGGGAATGGACACGAAGGAGTCGTTAAGGTGCTGCTGGAGCGGAATGATGTGAACCCTAACATTGCGGATTCATCTGGCCAAACCCCACTCTTCATAGCGGCCAGGCGAGGACGTACTACAGCCGTGAAGAGGCTACTAGAACGAATAGATGTCGACACCCATTTGACAGATATCGACGGTGAAACTGCGCTTTGGCATGCTCTGGATCGCGGAAACGATGCAATTGTGAAATTACTATCCGAACATAGAAATTTTATCCCCGCGTTAGATGGCGATGAACTGACAACACCTCCCTCATCCGAGCCCTCCCATACAGGTCAGCGCCCCTCCAAAAGGTTCCGCAGGTTTTGACATTCAAGGCCAAAGCTCAGCACAACACCTCGAACTTCCATTGGTAAACCCAGACTGGCAGCTACTTAGCTCTTTAACACTCCGACCATGCGACTTCCACTCCCTTGCTCTGTCTCTTGTCTATCTTACAATAACATCCACTTTTCTTTCCATTCCCCCCCCCTCATTCAATTTGTTCTCCTTATAGTCTATTTGCGGCCCCGACATCCACGAAAAGCGGGTGACAATTCCCACAGACTAATCATGCCCCGTGTACGGGGAAAGTAGTCAAGGATTAATTAGGGCATGCTATTTCATTAGTCTACATAATCATCAAGTTTGATTATGATAGCATCAACATTATATCATAACTTTCTTTATCTTCACCCCTCTTTTCTATGGACGGTTTTTCCTCATCGCTAGCTTTATGTCATCAGTTATTCATATTTTTCCTATCAACCCAGATGCTTTTATAACCCTTCTTTTTTTATCATCATGGAATAGAAGCCCGCCCATTCCTGGTGGGCTTCCGGTGGGAAGGCGGGAATCAATTCTGGTCAAAGAAGCCAGTGTCCGTAATTCATAAACATATGTATATCACTCAAGCAGCGGTCGGAAGCTGAACTTACTTACTTTCCTTTTCCTATTTTTTTTATCATCATATGATGCCCCAAAGTACTGCTGCATACCTTTGTCATCCTCACCTCTTTCTCTGCTACTAGCATATCTGAGCTGGGAATAATGTCACTTAGGGTTCAAATAATGCATAACCGGACCACTTATTTCACTAAGTATGATATCATAATTGAGGTAGCGGCATTATACTAGGTCCCCGCAAAAAAATAAAAACATGGAGATACAATCATTTCCCAACGCCAATAGATTCCAACTCCCAGAATTTATTTATGCGGTGTCGGCTCTCTTTCCCCTTGTACGATACTTAATCTAGCTCATAACACAATTTTCTCCCCCTCTTATTTTTGCTTTAACATGAACCATCGCCTCAATACTATACTGTGCTGTACGCGTTACTCTCCCAGCTCCATGAGTAAGCTAAGAGCCGCTACAACTGCACAAACCAACTATGTTACACAGATTATCACTCGATCTCAAAACTTACCCAAAAGTATTAAAATCTTTTACCAAGTCGCAGTAAGAGTGACCTACGAAAGAACCTTTCCAGTAGCCAGAGAGGTAGAAGATGGTTGCGAACCGCTATCAATTGTAGGATATATCGATGAGGACATCACGGTATTCCTCTTTAGTTGGTTTTAGTGTAACTTCCCAGCGGAAAAAAAGGATGATAACACCTGGTATCATAGCCCATTTCGGTGCAAAGCCTAACATGATAAACCCAGACTTTCTTGACAGCTTGACTACCGACGGCGCCTCAAGTGCCCACAAGGGCCTCGAGATCCCCGATTGGGGTAAGTAACAAGAGAGAAAAGAAGTTTACTCAGGAGGCCTGAAGGTGGCTTGCACAGTTTCTCTCTCTAAGAAAAAAAGGTGAATTAAGCTCTACTAGAGCCCCCCCCCCACCGTTACCAACTCTCAAGCTATTGCGCAGCCGTTATCAAAGGGAAAAAAGGTGTGTAGGGTATGGCGCATCGCTAAACCAACCTCTAAATCGGTATCCAAAAAGTTCATCCATCTTCAGAAAAATAAAAAATCGGTAGAAAACAGCCGCGCTTCTACCCAGAGTCACGAGTAGAGCACGTCCGCCCGGATCGCAAGTCGAGGGCATAGAGTCCTCTCTCCCAATTGCCTACAATAGTACTCCGATTCGGTGACCCTGTCCCTCTTTCTTCCCCTCTTTCTTCCCCTCTTACAACACCTCCAAGCAACCTTCCCCAACAACCGGGATCTTGGGTACCAAGCGCCGGCCATACACCCAGCCCGCGGCGAACCTATATACCATCCCCTTTACCCACCTGCCTAAAGCACATATCGAACAACAACAACCTCACCGATGCCCTTATTGCACATTTCTTTATTTCTCAGGAATGCCCACTCAGCCACCAATAAAGATATTTCTCTATCAATTTCTATAATCGAAAGGCCTGGCTAGTCCGCGAGAACACAATCACCCCCTAGCACATGCTACACACCTAGGTCTAGACAATGACAAACTTCGAATATGGAAGAATTTTGAGGAACAGCTCAAAGGATAAATTGAACACATGTGTGCTCACCGCCTATGCACTCACTATTATTCTTCCTAGAGCTCTGCCCCGTCTAAATCCCAGCTCCTAAGGCAAACCACTCCCTCGCAAGCTTCGAAAATGGAGGAGACAATTTCTTTAATTCCAACTGTTTGCTCGGGAAGCAAGCAAGTCTACCTATAGAAAAAACAATATATCTCACGCAATCCAAGCCGTTTGCCTACCGATATCAGGGATTCGTGTTGAGAAGCAGTATCTTATGTTAAGGAATAGTAGCTCCGTATCAACCCCCACTCACAATGGTGCATATAAAGCGTGCACGCGGGTGTCGGCATTCCGAACAATTCCCCATGTCACCAAAAGTGGGATATATACCGTTTATATCCCTTAGTTATGCAGTGACTTAATAGCAATCTTAGGTTGCAAAACAAAACCATCACCCCCGAAAAAGCCGATAGTTTATTGCTTCGAGTGATCGTCTGTGAATATAGCAGCTCACTTCGATACTCACTCATAGAGCCCTGAATACTGAGAAAACGTCAGGAAACTAGCAAGGATATATTGGTGAGGAAGCGATGTTTGGACTAATTTGCCTCTAGAGTGCTCTATATACTAATTTTTGAAGATCACCGGTGGCTCTAGTTCGCATAGATATCAAGCCTACAGCTCTAGCCACACCCCCGGACAACTCCCTCCCCTCTATGACAATTTCTACTTGTACTCGTGGCTTGGAATCAAGCCTTCCAGTCCACCTCATGCAGGCGTAGCCACCCGTGTTGTGCTAGGAGTTTATATACCACAGCCTACTCAACTCACCCACAGAGTAGGCTTTTCGATTCCTCAATGGCCATCCAGAAGACACTATATTGACTCCACGCCAATCCATGCTCTTAGCTGCCCACAGTACTTCCAACTCGTCGAACCGCCACTCCCACCAGAGCGAGACGAACGCACCACTACCTACACTCCCCAGCCCCCCCAAACCCCCTTCCCCCAGCCTCCGTCCTCCAGTCGTCCTTACTTCAACCGAGATCCCCATAAAAACGAAAGAGAAAGAAAGGAGAAAACTCCCTGATTATTATAAAGTTATTCACGAACGAGAGCTTGCGCGCTCCCGCCAAATATATCCAGCTCCCCTCCCCAGACACCAACAAACAAACCAAAAACAAACCCAACTCCCCACAATAAATAAAACCACGCCGGTATTCGGGAATACTCTATTGACCCCCTACCCGTTCCCCACTCGAGAACCATTATGAACGTGAAAGAAAACGAGGGTCAAATTCAATAATTAATTAACATTTTAATAACGTACTCTCCGACCTTCCGGCACGACACAACCTTTCAACTCCTCCGTGGGAAGATCCTCTTAGCGGATCGTTATTTCTTGAAGACGGGTAGCGTACCCTGCTCTCCCCCCCGCTCCCATCCTGCGTTTTATGAGCCTCTCAGTATCCCTTCTATTCACTTTAAGAGGGCAGAGTGAAAGAGGGTGGGGAGAGCCGGGTCCGCGCATATGAGTAAGCGGGTGGGTATAATTGAGTTGGGAGGATATATCATTTCCGGAGCGGCGGCCCGTACTGTACTGGTACAGTACGCGCGTTTGTATTTACAAGTGTAGGCGAAACTGTGATGTATGCATCTTGGCAGAAGTTTTATTCTATATTACGCAAGGTTGAAGATTGGGACCTGAGGGAACGAAGTCAAGCTCAGAGGTAACTTTGTCTGTACTTGATCTGGCTTCTAACTTCTCTAGCGTGTCGTCAGGGGAACTGCACTGTACTGGTACGGCACGGTATAGTTAAGTAAAAATTAGGCCTCCGTTACTATGGCTTTGATAAGACTAGTATAAGACAGGGCGTGATATAGGGGGGAACGAACAACACTTTCCCCACCGGTCCACATAGCAGTAAGAAGAAGTGAGAGATCGAAATACCACAGCCCACGAACATCACAAGCCGTTCTCCCATCCCGGTTCCTTCGAGATGTTCCCCCCCCCCCGCTCCGGTGCACGTAAACCGCTCAAAGTTCCCCATACCCCCATACAACCCCGGGAAGTAGCAGCGGCAGTGAAACAAGAGGCCTTAATCTTCTTTAATTCACTTCACTTACCTCCTAAACAAACCAAAACAGAAAATAATAACTTACTAGCACCCCCCCCCCCACACACACACACACACACGCACTTCACATTCAAACTCAACCAAACCGAAAATCACTCGCATTCTATCCAGAGACTCCCGGGAGAGGGATATCAAATGAGTGAATGACCTACGTGCGCCTGAAGATCAGTATGACGAGGAGAAGGGAGGATTACGGAATAAGCATGCTTACCTCCCGTCCCAGAGAAAATGAGCCGAAAGTGAATGCAGCTAGAGAAGGAGGAGGGGGAGGAGGGGGTCACTGCAGACTTCGGGTGGTTTGAAAAGTTCATTTATATCATGACGCTTTAAGGGTTACTTTGTGAATCTAAGTTTCTACCGATATCTACGTCCCTCCATTCATTATATTATGAATGAAGTCTGGCTGGCTGGCTGGCTGGCTGTCGGGAACTTGGGTTACTCGAGTACAGTATCGAGTCATTCACCAAATGCCCCGCAAGCTCAGCGACTTCTACCGGATTAATTTAACATAACCCACCCCCAACTTGGGTGGAGCATATACAGAAAACAAGAGGCCAAAAGATATCAAAGGGGCGACAATCGTTATATATATAATATCATTGGACTGACATTAAAATATGTCACTACAAAAATGTTCAACTTCCGGAGAAGGGTTTTCGCGCAATCACCATGCCGCTCCATCTTCGCCCAATGAGCAGCCGGATAACGCAATGCCCACAAGGTCTATTGGATTGGCTATCATACGAACCCCACTGCGAGACGAGAGAACCCAAAAACAGCGATGCAGCTCAATCGAAATTAACGAATGGCAAATGCATAGTAGAAAATAACAGATAGAAGAGCAGACCACCGATCACAGTGCCGGATGTTGGCCAAGGCGACTGACTAATGACCAAGAATTTACCAAGGCTTCTCCCCACTACCGAACCCTTCGTTCCATAGATCCGGGACTGTCCGAGCACAGATTTTAAAAGTGCTATCACAAGCCAAGTGCTCCGAGTGATGGACTATCAAACTGACGATCTAGGGCGAAGTGAAATACGCTAATATATCGAATTTTCCCCAATTCATGCCTTCACAAAGTCCTACTTTTATCGCAGTGAGTTAGTGTAATTGCCTTGCAATGGGAATCGTTACAGCCTTCCCCTAGCGAGACGGCATAGGGCAGCGCAAGGTTTCAGGTGACCAAGCCTAGAGAGAGAGGGAGCCTTGGGAGAACCGAGCTTTGATTTCTCAGATTCGCGAAATACCCATGTGGCAGCTATGTAGGTATTGGAGCCTTCATGAGTCTCCAATGTCGAACCAATTACCGCACCAGTGGTAACATCCGGCTGAACCACTGCAAGGCTTGATAGATTGATAGATCTTGAACAAGGTATATTAAACTGAACCCTCTTTTCCTCACAGCGCTATTCACCCGGTGAGTGAGTGAGTGCGAAGCCTCGCCTTGCGAGATGGGATTTCCTGAGAATCCTGATCCTAAGTGAGACCGACTCGTCGTTGTTAGACATGTGCTAACTGACCGACAGTGGTAGAGTGGGTTCTCCAATATGACATCTTCGATAGCGGAATAAGGTATGTAGTACAATACTGCAGGTGCGAGGACGGGATAGAAAAATTGGCCATGACGCGAAGTACAGTGAACTACCCGGAAGCTGGGACAGCCGGGGGATGTTGCATAAGGAACAAGGCGAAGCCTCGTCTGCCCTTGTGTTAGCTTATTGACGGGACCTTGTGAAGAGAGAATAGATAGGATAGGCTACTGTGAGACAGTACGGGACGGTAAGAACTCCCTTCGAGTATCAAAGAGCTTTGGTAGCCAAACTCACCTCTTTCAGAGCGTTCCGGTCTAGTATGGCCCTGTTGGCCTGGGGGCCTAAGTTAAGCCCCTCCCGTGCGCCAATCCACCGTGCTTGACGAGAAAAGGCAGGGTCTTTCATCCAGTCCGCACTCTCGCCCAATCTACCAACATATCACAAACCAACCAAATAAGCACCCGCATTAAGGGAAAATACGACACAGCGCGTAGCATCCAAGTACAAGTAGAGTATGAGGTACGTACCGTGCCTGACCCACAGCATGCGGCACGGTACAGTACGTATCCCCACTGCAGATGGGCCATACCACAGCGGGCCAGACCTCCGATTCCCCCCGTTGACAAATATAAAAGGCCAACTAACCAACCAAACACTTGCGCCCGTACTAAGCAGCCCTTCCGAACCCACCATCCCATCAAAGCACCGCACAAGTGCTGTACTACCAGCCTCGCCCACTCACTCATCTCCGAGGATCTGCAGGTCATCCATGGGTTTTCTGCCGGCCCAGGTAAGCTAAGCTAGAGCTCTCGAAAGCTCGGGTTGGAATACCGCGCTTTCCTTTATTATTAGTACTTATCATCCATCTTCTTACTTCAATCCTATTACCAAGCTTCCTCGACCATGAATCGTGATCTCCGCCTCTAGCAAGATCAGACAAACAGACAGACGGGATCTAAACAGGACACGGGGGGGAGGTGGGGATTCCGACCTTCCGGTTTTCGACCTGATTTTACCCAATTAGTCTAACTTAGGGTACGGCGTCATACCTTTTCCCGAAAGTTCCCCACCCCACCCCACCCCGCGGCCCACGCTTCATGCTCCATGATCCAATTCCACCCGCAGTCATTCACCCACTGTCAATGACCGGCGAAACAAGAAAGCGCTCACGGTAGGTGGTCTTTAACAAGATGGCACTTCACTTCGACCATGCCTACACCCTTCCCCGCCCCTGCCCTCCGGGAGTGAAGGAGGGAAATGGGGGGGGATGTAGAAAAGTGCGTTTTGGCATCAAAAACTCCCAATCGCAATTCCCTCATGCTAGCCGACCCAGCCCACCGAAGCATACATATCCCACTTGTTTTTTCTTTACTTTTTTTTTTCTGCCCTTTTCTTGCTCGTGAAAATTTGGAATCGGGAACTTGGGTAATCGGCTTTTTTATTATTGCTGGAAGCACATTGCATTGCGTTTCATTGTAGCACAGGGCAGGGCAGGGCAAAGCAGGGCAGGACGGTAATGTGGCGTACCGGTAATGTGTGCCGTTTGTAAAAACGTATTCATAGCAGAGCAAGTTTATCAACCGGTATCTAATCTGCTATCGATAAGGAATCGGATTGAGTGGGATAGGGTTGGAGGGCGGAAGGAAGGAAGGAAGGAAGAAAAGAAGGGTTAAGCCCTCCCTCCCATCGGAACGGAATGGAAGCAAAGGTAGTATGATGGTGGGGGGGAGTGCGGGGGTTGAAAATCGGAGCATACACCCCCCCCCACTAGGTGGACCTGTTCCGTCCGGCAACACCCGAGCTCTCCATTCATTCATTCATTCTTGCCTTCCTCCGAAGTAAGCATCTGGCGCGCACCCAGGAAATGCACCAGTTCTGTTGAGTGCCGGTAGAGCAAAAAGCAAAATGCACACAGGCAGCAGATCGGGATCGCAACCACTCTCCCTCACAACCCGGCCCGGTCTTCCATCTCTTCATTCAACAGCCCCCTCCCCCACACACACACACTCATTCGCCAACTCCCAGGACAATCCTTGCGGGCGGGGGAGTGGAATAAGTGACGGTATCATACTTCTCGGCAATAGCATACAGTTAGTCGTCATACGCTCCGCTCCACACCAGTATAATACCGTTCCGGTCGGCAGGAACAGGTACGGTAGGTCTATTCCGAATATGCCCGCACACACGCACACGCACCCCTCTTGAGTTCCTGGATTTAAGGCGATGAATGACAGTTGATGCTCATAGCAGACAGAGAGTGTATGTCACATCACGTCACGTAAGGTACGATATTTACAGGACGCTGCGGTGCGGTATGGTGGTATGGCATGTATTTATGTAACTTCAGCCGCGATGATTGATTGATTGAAGAGGTACAGTACAGTGCTAGAGTACCGTACGGTGGCACATCGCATCGCTCGCATGGGCTGAATGTGGCATGTCAGGTATGGTGGATTCTAACGACACGATTGGTGAGACTGTGCGGAGTAGTCTACGGTATGTAGGCGATTACTGCACTTGTATGATGTTCATACCCTATTGATGAGGGGTCAGGTCCGGTAGTTGTCAGTCATCGGGTGAGGATGAGGCTGCTCGAGGCAGACTACCGTACCCTAACCCTTTATACATCTTTCGATTTGTTTCCGATTGATGGACGGATGGAGGGATGGACAGGACCTTGTTTCGTTTCCCCTTTGAAAGGGGATTTATGAGATGAGCACAACTGATTCTGAGAGAATTATAATCCTGCAGAGTTTTGTGAGGAGTTGGACTGGGCTAGATTGGGCCGGGCTAGCTACTTGTAGAGTACTTATAGTAGTTGTCTATTACACGGTGCTATATTAGTCATGTGTGGGTTTCTCTGCTGCACGGCGGAACGAAGTCACGAACAGAAGAGGAGGAGGAGGAGAGGAGGACCAGAGTTTGAATGGGTGGAGGATGATAAAACGAAACCCTTGTCCCTAGACGGTTAACCGAGCCTCAGTCTTTAAACTGCGGTACCCTATTCCGCAAATCACGGACAAACAAACTTTCCCCCTTCTTCATCTCCTTCTCCCACTGCGACTATTGTATGTAACCCCACGACAATTTACTGTAGGGTGCATGGCATGAGGCAGAAAGTCTAATCTAATTTATCAATCTAACCCTATCATCCATATCAAACGGTTATCAGCCCCTCACTCACTCCGCTCGTTACTCAAACATCCTTTCCTTCTCATACATCATCCCACACATACGCCTTCTTCCGTCCGATCTTCTTCTCTTAACGGAAAGAAAAGGAACCGCAAAAAAGAAAAGAGCAAGAAAAGAAGTAAAGAAGGAAAAAGAAAAAGAAAAAAACTATTTTGATCACACAATGGATCTCGTCAATCAGTTTGCTCTCCTCCACCTTTTTCTTCTCAACAGCCCCAATTGCTAACATTTTAATCCCAATGACTCAGCCTGAACGACCGCCTTCTCTTTGCTGTTCCCAAGAGTTACCACCCCCCCCCCCCCCTTTTCTTCTTCCCCACCAATGGGTAGCTGACGACCCCACTGCAGAAGGCCGCCTCCACCAGAATTGCCTCGACCTCCTCCACGGCGCCGACATCCAATTCCACCGTCACAACCGTCTAGACATAGCCCTATGCATCAACCTCCCCATAGCGCTCGTCTTCCTCCCGGTAGCCGACATCCCCGTCTTCGTTGGCGAGGGCCGCGTGGACCTAGGCATAACCGGGCAGGATCAGGTTGCGGAGTCGCAAGTGGGCGTGGAGGAACTAATAGAATTGGGCTTTGGGAGGTGCAAGCTGCAAGTGCAGGTTCCGGAGAAGGGCCCGATCCAGGAGCCCAGAGAATTGATCGGGAAGAACATCGTCACGAGCTTCACGTTGTTGGCGAGTGAGTATTTCGCCAAGTTGGAAAAGGAAGGGCCCGCGAGGGATGATGATGATGGGGAGGAGAGGGGGAGGAAGGAAGGCGGAAGAGGAGGTGGTCGGGAGTTAGGTGAGTTAAACTTGAACGTTCTGGAGAAGGCAACCCCCAGAGCAGTTTCCAGGACTGGAGAGGTGGATGGTATAGTCACTAGGATAAAGTATGTCGGCGGGAGCGTCGAGGCTGCCTGCGCTCTGGGTGTCGCCGATGGGATCGTCGACTTAGTCGGTACTTATCCCCCTCCACCTCCTAGACACTAGATTCAACTAACCAATGTGTGTTAAACAGAGTCCGGCGAAACTATGAAAGCTGCCGGCTTAAAACCAATCGCCACAATCCTGACCACGGGTGCCGTCCTAATAAAGTCCAAACACCCATCCAACCCTGCCCTCGTGAAAACCATCGAGTCGCGCATTCGCGGTGTCATTGTGGCCAAAAAGTATGTGCTTTGCACCTACAACGTCTCGCGCGACAAACTCGTCGCCGCAACGAAGGTCACGCCGGGCAAGCGCGCGCCTACCATCACACAGTTGGAGGAGGATGGCTGGGTCTCCGTCTCATCCATGGTAGATAAGAGTAGTATCGCTACGGTCATGGATAAGCTCGAGGAAACAGGAGCGGAAGATATCCTCGTTACGCAGATTTCGAATTCGAGATCTTCCGGGAGTGTTTGAGATTGAGAAACCGAAAACTCCCTCTCCTATCCTTTTAGCCTCTTTCTTTGGATTCCGGACTCTTGTTTTAATTAAAAATTGGTATCAAGGATATAAACTAGACCTCCCCTCCTAGCCTCCCCGCCTTTTTCCTACAATGATCCAAACCTCTCGCGAAATAAATTAAAATAAATAAAATAAAATACCAGTGAACCCCCTTTCCCTCCAACAAACCATCAGCCCCCTCCAAAGCAAAATTCTAGAAACCAACCCACAAACCCCACCCCCCCATACAAAATCCAAACCACCCCCACAAAACCCGTCCTGGCGAACGACAAACGTCAAGAATGAACACCGTACCCCAACTCTAACTTATCGCCGATAAATTGCCTCGATCGCTGCAACCCCTGTCACCACACCCGCCTTACCCACCAGCCAAAATTAGTAACCGGGAACGGTTACTGCACAATAATAACGTATTATCCAAGTAGAATACAGTAAACTAACTTACGATACGATGAGCGAGCCCAATCCCATCCCATCCCACCTCAACTTAGCTCGACCCGACTCGACTCGAACTGGACTCAACCCAACTCACTTCCCCCCTTCTTCCCGTTTTTTTCGTTTTTTTCTTCCTCATATATATATGTGTGTGTGTGTGTGTGTGTCTGTGATAACTCCCGGGATGAATGAATGAATGAAAGAGAGTGATGATGCCGATGATTCTGATGACGACGGTATGGTATAATATAACAAACAACCAACTACGGTAGTCTACCGTCACTAATTAACGTTACATGGGCAGGTATCATAAGTTGGGCGGGAAAAGGGTTCAAAAAAAAAAAAAAAGTACCGTGAAAAAAAAAAATTCGGCAGGCAGGGACGGTACGGTATCTGCCTTATTGCACTCATACTGTACGAGCCCTGTGTTGCGTTGTATTATGAAAAAGAACAAAAGAAAGAAAGAAAGAAAGAAAAGGGAAGAAAAAGGGAAAGGGAATAATATTATAATAGTAATAATAATAATAATAATAATAATGCCTCAAGGCTGGAATGGGTGACTTGTACGATGCGAGAACCAACTCCACCCTCCCTTCCCCTTCCCCTTCCCACTATCATCTTCATCGTCATCATCATCCCGCCTTACGGTACGGTAGGTACGGTACGGTAAATTTTACCTCTGTGTGTGTTATGAGCCGCAGGTAAGCAAGCAAGAGAATTGTTTCTGCTCTCTGTCGGTTAATCATCTTCTGTGTTGCTGAGAGACAGGTGGACGGACAGACGACGGACAGAAGGACAGACAAGACAGACAGGCGGAAGGACAGAGAGACAGAGCGAGAGACAGAGAGACCAGCCGCTCGGACCTGCACACGCAGCACAGCAACCAGGGATCATCAATTTTGCAGTTTACTTACCGTACGATACTCTACAAGCGCATACCGTACACACAACCCTTCCGACATCCCCCCCCCCCTCCCCCCTTCGCCCAATTTCAACCCCCATGATTAATTTTTCATGGCTTTCTTTTCGGGAATCAGGATCGCAAGGGCTCTTTTTTTTAATTCTTTTTTTTTCCCCCTCTTGACCCCCCCCCCTCCCCCTTCTAAATAAATGAAAATGAAAAAAATGAAAAACAAAATGAAAAGCAAAGTAAAAACGTTACAGAATTACTGTTTATTGGTCACGTTGTATTTGAAGTTGACTTTTTTCTTTACTTTTTCTTTTCTCTCTTTTTTTCTTTCCCTTCCCCAGCATTCGTGCGCACAAGATTCATACTGTACGCGCATTCCGCAATTGTGTTGTAAGTTACAGTATATCATTGAGGGGGGAAAAGGAAAACAGGAAGTATCGCTCAGGTCACGGTTTCTCACTCGTGAAAACTGCCTCCCCTTGCTCAATCCCCTCTTACATTACCCCCCAGTCCCCTTTTGGCTAGCCTACATTCGGTTGCAGATCCCCTTGCGCTTAGGTGGTTTTCCTTCCACAGAGATCAAAGCCTCATTCCTCGATTCTCGATCTCTCGTTCGTTTCACCCACTCACAAAACACATTCGTTGGAAAAGAAGGTTCTGATTGTGACCAACCCATCACGAGACCCCTTGGCAGCAGCTGAGAAGATGGAAACTGAACCCCGCGCTCAAGTTTCCCCAGTCTCCGAGAGGGGGGGGGTTGGGGTTGAGTTGAAAGAGAAGGGGGGGGTCTGCCAAATCCCACTTCTTCCAGCCTTCTCTCCGGCCTTTTAGACTAAGAATTTCCCCCTCGAGATTTGTTTTTTACTTCCCCCTGTGTGCACAGACTCGCGAACCCCTCATGGCCAACTCAAAAGACCAGATCCTGAAGCGTTTAGGCATTTCCGAAGGCGTATATTCTCAAATTCGTGTCAGTGAAAAAAAGTCTTTTCTTCTTTGCCGGCATCCCCTTCCAACATGAGAAAGAAAACATCCATCACCAAATCTCTCCCCTCTCTTCCCGAAATCAAAAATGTTGCGATAAACGGCTCGGACTGATTTGAGTGAATGGGTTGTTTCGTTTAGGAATTTTTGCGAAAGAACGTTGATTGGACAGCATTTGCTGGCGGTTACGAGGGGTTCACCGCTCTGCCCGAAGAAAATCTGGCCAACTTGAAAGACCACCTTGTTAAAAAATTTCCAGCGCTTGACGGTAAAGATGAGGAGATTGTGTGGATTATCAAGAGACGATATAGGAACCACCAGACCATCAAGAAGCGTAAAGAGAAACGAGCTATAACGAGCCGCACTTGTTACCATTCTCCTTCACCTTCCAGAAGTGACGCAATCCCTTTTCGTGCCATCTCTATCCGTATCTTTTTGTTCCATAATAAATGATAAAGCAAAAAAACTAATCATTAGGCGGTGTTTGTTGATTGTAGGCCCCACCATTAGTAACGGTGACCGAAAATTGGATCAAGCAAACATCTGCTCGTTGAGGGTGGACGAATCGAGGACTATTCATCATGTCGAACCTCACCTCGATAAGGGGCGTGCCCTTAGTGTTGCCAGTATCCATTATCTGCTGAATCCGACGTGATTTGTATCTTTAGACTGGGTTTTTGTTTTTGGTAGGTTTCCCCCTCTGCCCACTGAAGATTATCCACTCCGTGAGCTCGAATACTAAATCCCCCGATCGATTCAATAGGGCCTTGGGACTAGTTTATACTGATCGTCAAGACGGAGTATTTGGGAGTATCGGGGGGATCACGAAGTTAATGAAATCAATCATCTGCCATATCTATAGCGTGCATAAGTCGACAGTACAGTTAGCTTTTCTAATCTGGTCATTATGCAAAATACCCCTCCATCTCCCTACCGTCCATCTCGGGAAGGGAAAGAGGGGTATAGGGTTAAGGAGGGAACCTAACTTTTTGAACCCTGAAACTGCTCCACATCGAGTAACTGGCTGTTCTGATGCGTTGATACACAATGCATAGATCTTCCATATAGATAGATATCATACCTGACCCAATACAGCCACTTCATCTACACCCTTATGGAGTAGACTTGAAGGTTCGGCCAAATTCAAACTATTTCCTAGCCTCTTTTCAGGGGAGTCCAGAGCTACGATCCGTATTGGCCTCTATGAGGGTGCATAGTGATTGGATACAAATAAGCCCAAGCACTATAAATCAGCTGCAACCAGCCGGTAAAATCATGTACGTAAGTGGTTTTTTTCTTCCTTGCGGTACCGAGCCAGTGGTTTGGGTTTCTGGTGCGGTCCCCGAAGTTTGGCACTCGCACCACCATTATTTGCTGTTGCCAAGTCTTGCGTGAAGGGACAGTAACTAATTCCAGGTATAGGAAATCCATGGCCGGTTTGCGGAATTGGGTGCTGCCATATGCCACGTAGGACCAGAGGGCGCCATGGGCAACGCTATCCGATCGAAAGGATCCATATAGCTAGCAGAATACGAATTGAAGGTAGGGTAGTGGAACAACGAAGCAACTGCAACCCGGTTGCCAGGGGGAAAATTCGAGGAGAAGGCGTCCTGTATGCTGAGCTGTTCTATAGACGCATATCCGATGTTCCCGGAATCTCTCGGAAGAGTGTTGGCCTCTGTGGAGCTGCAATATGTCGATATAATCCCACAATTCTCAACCCCGTACCCAAGCTCTAGTGCGTCGCTATATCTGAAAACTCCTCTGAAGTTAGCATAGTTCACGTGTACTGTGCTCGGCAAGGGGCATTAGGGAGCGGAGACGCACCAATACGCTGAGCGTAATGTCGGTAGTTTGTGAAATAATGCAAGTACTATTGCGTGTCCGTGGGAAACCCCGTCAAGATGTTGAAGGGCTGTCGAAAGGGAGTTGCCATGTTGTCTCCTGGAAGGGGGGAACGGCGGCCTTTATATGCTCGTGACCAAGCTGGCCCAACTACGTGTGCATGTGCCACATGTCACGTTCCAGGCCCCAGAATATGTACAGTACCGTTAACGCAGGTCAATGGATTTTGGTGGCGCTAAATGGCAGAGCAGTCGCCCCCAAACCTCTCACCCTCTGTATCGGTGACGCACTCCAGGAATCGTGTGAGAGAAATGTCTATCTAACCAGTGGAAGGAATCTCTCCATATTGGCGAGTAACTATCCAGGAACGCACCACTCCCAGCACTGTCGGATGTAGGGGAACTACTTGACCATGTAATTTTATCGAGTGATAATTGGTGAACTTGGAACTGCCCCGGTGGTGCTTATTACAGATCACAGGCGGAATATCTAACAGTAATTCCTTCGGTTGAGGTTTCCACTACCTGGTATCGTGTGCCCCCACAGCCAGAGGCCATTAGTGTTTAGTAAACTACTTAGGTGTTCCTGGACACCACCTGCTCGCGTATATATTTGGCCTGGCAGCAGCGATAAAATCACCCCTCAGACTCCATCCCTTGCCTCCCCTATCCTCCGCACTAGGCACTGAGTTTCCCGGCGCAGGGGGGGGTGGCATTGATTCAGTCATCAAAAACGAAGCAGAATTCCGGGTAAACTGGGACTCTGCGATGGGGTAATCGACGGGGAAGAGATAAGATAGGGCTGGGAAAAGTTGAGAAGAATTTTGAAATTTTGAAATTCAGGCCAAGGTATGTTCTCGACAGTACCCAGTCTGGGTTTATTGAACAAACATTTTCATTATGGTTTACCAGGGGACCAGCACTAACTTTATGGCTTTGGGAGAGAGCTCCACCTAAACCCTGCCAGGCCAAATGGGCACTTAATGCTTGCTCCATTGAGAGCTTCGTGCGGTATAATACAAGCGCAGTATAGGCCATACATCCCGAGCAGTGTTTTAAGTTCCTATGCGTCTATACCCAGGTAGATATTCCATATTGCAAATGTGGAGCGAAAAAATGCTGTATATCCTATCGGGCCTATGGAGGGATTGAGCCTGAACTTGGTTAGTGGAACCACATTCCATGAGAAACTATGGTATGATTTCAAAGACGGAATTGGCTATCCTAATAAGACCACGGCGATTAGAGTAGTAATACCCTTCGTTAGATATTGTCAGACTATCACAAGCAAGGCTCTGTTTTTTTGAGCCATATCCATGATATCCACTTCCTTAGTCCTAATATCGCACGCGAACCTTATATTTCTATCGGCTTACCACGCTGATGGGGAACCTCTTAAGGCTTTGGCACAGCATGACTTACGGGCTGCATGGTACAAGCCCTCTATGAAGATGTGTTTCCTGGGGAAATGCCTCCCATGAAGCCACACTAGGTCAGCGAGTCGGGAAAAGGTGCTTAATCCGCACGGCCCACACCCATGAATATCTTAACCAGCATGATATTTATCTAACCCTATCTATCAATCCACTATTAATTAATCCCCACCTAGATGTTGTGAAGTCGTCGGGACAGAAACAGCCAGCCAATCGCCCCGGCTTCCGATATTCGAAGAATACAGACAGAGAATTGAAGCTGAAAAGAAAAAAAAAATCCCAGGAAATCAAACGAGGGAGTTTTCTCGAAATCTATCCTGAACTTTGCAAACAAAGGAAAGTAAAGAAAGCCCCCATTTAAAAAAGAAAGAAAGAAAGAGCGAAAGTGGACATCAAAAGGGTTGTAAAACCTTTTTTGCTCACTTCTATTAAAAAAGATAAATAGGAAAAAAGGGAAAGGGGAAAAAATAATAGCCCTTGGGCATGCGCCTAGTTATGGCTACGAATTTTGGAAACCGTAGAGGGAAGAAGAGAAACCAATCGCAAGACAGGAATTTAACGAGTATGTAGTCGAGAGCTAGTTGGTGGGCGGATTCGCACATAAGAAAGAAAGAATTGATGATTAGGCGGTTTTAAAACACCTAGCTTACCTTTAATGACAAGAGAAAGAGGAATCGATTATCCGCCACTAACTCCTTGTATGAATTTCTGCAATCCCCGCACATTAGTAAAACCATTTCCTGGCACTGCACATGCACATGGGTGCCTACCTGAAAGTAGCTCCTGAAGGGCTTGAGCTCCATCTGTCTGAGTGTTGCCAGGTACTCCTCGGCAGGGCCTTGAGGGAGATTAATAGATGGGAAGTAAACGGTTCCTAAATACTGAATAAAATTTTCCCCGAGCTTAGTGTAAAGGATATTCTGCAGAGCAGCGATCTCGCCAAGAACCATCTTTGCTTGAGCATCCTTTGGATGGAAATCGGGCATAGCTGGAACCTCCCAGCAGAGGCGTGAGAACCGCTCAAACATAAACGTCTCGAATCCAGGAAGCGGCTGCTCCTTCAAATTGCCATTTGTTTGTTCCTTCGCAGAGCCGGTAGCAGGCCCCCAGACAATCGACATTTTCCCCATAACAGAAAACGCAAGTTTGGATGTCGGGAGGTCATTGACCTCTTTGGCGAAATGCTGAACTGTGCTTATGACTTGTTCGAAGATTGACTGGTTGGCTAAAGCGTGTTAGCTAACGAAGGACAAAAACTCATGAGCATTACCTTCGCTGACAAGCACAAGACTAAGGTCATTATTCAGAATAACAAGTAAAAAGTCGAGGTATTCTTTCCGCAGCTCTGCCGCTTGGATTTCATCGTCGGTTCCAGTTGCCTCTTGCCTCAGGGAACCAAATACTTTGCTTAAGAGTGGGGTGAGCAGAGAATTCAGAATATCATAAAACTCCGCCTATACCCAAAGTTAGCACCTCGAAAGGTAATTACAAATCAAATCTGTGAAAATATACCTTAAATCCATGAACGATTTGTTTCAAAAGTCTCAGGAACACTAAAATCTCTTCAGTTGTCGAATTTTCCGCCAGGAGTCCTTCAAGCCACCTTGGCAAGGTAGGCAAAGCTTTTGGGCCCAGGATTACAACCATCTTGGAGAAAGAACGTCTGGCGGCATCCCGAATATTTGGGTGGTTGCAGAGAGACTCTAGGGATGCTAAAATAAATTCCGAAGCATTTTCAAACTCCCGAACCACTAAGTCGTTAGGCGCGGGGGTAGAAGCGCCGAGACCGGGTGTCCCATCGGCGTAGCCTTTAGCCAAGGTACCTAAAGCCATCACGATGTGATGAACTTGCAACACAGACCGGACATCTCCTTGTTTTGCGGCCTCTAGGCTACTTTCCATGTTCCTAAACAACGGGGTCATAACTGTTGTCACAAAAAGAACCTGCTGCTCGGTGGTAATCGATTTTATAGATGAGAGGCAGCCGACCGCTTCAAAAAGATGTAACTGGCTCTCAAAGGTAGAGTCCTCATTCTGGGTATCGTCTGATGACATCTCATTATCTCCAGCATGTTGCGGCAACTCCGCCTTTATGACAAGAATATCGCTGATTGCCTCTAGCACTTCTTGGGCGACCTCGCCTATGTGCTGGCGAAGGGTTTTGACGAATCGAAAAAAGAGATACCAGGACCTATTTCGGACGCGCACATGCCTGTCGTGCACACCCCCCACAAAATTCTCCAGAGCTTTCGGTATATAAGTGGTATGAATCTCGAAGAATGCTGCGTATCTAACGACCGTTTCCATATATCGGAGCTTGATAGCCGGATGTGGAGACACTGCGATACCTATATAACCGTTACTATCTCCATTGCAAGGCTGATCTCTAAGGGCCGCACTAGAATTCATCATTTTAACCATTAGACTGATTAAAGTCTCTGCCGCTGGCCCTTGCGGTCGCCCCTTGGTGAACATGCCACCACTCCTCATAGCCAATTCTCCGAAAAGAAACATCTCATACATTGCTAAATCGACCTCTCGCCAATCAACAGTAGAAACTCCACCCTCTGCCACCCTATCGAATGTGGTACCGATAAGGTTGGATAATGTATTGATGTAAAGCTGTTCATCAATGGCAGCAATTGTGTCTTGCAAAGTCTTCAATCGTTTCCGGAGTGCTTGAAACTCGGCCTCATCAGCCTCGTCATCGTCTTCACCTCCCCAAGTCGTATCTTCATCATATTTCGCTTTTAATACAATCGCATTAAGTATGGGTGATAGCATAAGATTATGGGCGTGTGAAAGGGTTCCGGTAATACGTTTCTCCTTTCTAAGCAAACTAAGAAGGTCGAGCATGGAGGGATAAACGGCATACGAAACGTCATCCCATTCGTCGCTAAAGAAGCGAAGAAGGAACGGAACGAAAGGTTGGAAAAGTTCTTCAGCTCGTTGTTTAACTTGTATATCAAGAGACTCCTGTGACAATATTTAGGTGACGGATCAATAAACAGGGGGGCTATGAAACAACTTACGTCATTCAATATTCTCAAAATATCAGTCGCAACATTATTGACCAGTTTACCTACACTTTCAGCGAGTTCAAAGTCGTACGTTGGTTGCCCATGAGCTTGCAATGCATGTGAATTGACTAGTGCCTCCACAATCTCGCCAAGCTTCAGAAAGACAATTAGTTCTAGTTTATCAGCACCTTTCATCCTCTTTCCAACAATATCGGCCAAAGTCTCTATGGCAGCGTCTCTGACTCTAGATTCACCGAGTATAAAGTTGTACAGCATCCCGAGTAGGACCTCATTGACAACCAACGATATGTCAATCCAGCTGACCCACCGGCCAATAACTTTTAGACACATCTCTATAACATCTTTATCACTCCCATTCCACTGAGCCAGAATCTCTTGCCAAGCTGCCACTAGCTTCCCCACATCACGCTCACGAGCAACATCTTTGATTTGAGTGTTTCTCTGGGCCTCCTCCATAGTGTGCGGGACGAGAACATCCGCAACCTCTTCGTGCACACTAGCCACAACACGCAAGAAGAACACTACGCCCAAGTAATTGTCCCGACTACCTTGAGCATTAGCCTCGCTAGAGGAAGAAGTCAGAGTAAGCATATCATCGAAGAAGCTTCCCCAAGTTGTCGTATACATGGCCACAAAGAGAGATGTCAGGGCTTGAGTCAATTTGTTTTGAATTCCGGGAGGGTCAGGAGCGCCGGATCCTGTAAAGTATGACCGTCTAACATAATCCATCAGAGTATCCCGAATGTAATTGAGGCTCTGGTCATCGGTTTGATGGAACCGGCGTCGAACAGCAATATTCAGGACCTCGAGGCAAAAGTGGCGAACGATCTCGGTGGGCTTTGGATCCCGCACAAACAACGGGAGACAGACCTGCCAGGCATCCGGTGATTGCTTTACCTGCTGTAGGAAGGTCATAGCCTGCGTTTCTCAAGTTAGTATCTCCCGTACATGAGCAAAGCTCCGATGTAATTCTCGAGCCAATACAGACCTGTCTCTTGATTTGAGGGTCCGCATTAGAGTTATACGAAATCTGCACGGCATTTTCCACCTGTAGATGCAGTAAGCCGTTAGAAGCCAATACATTCTCCTGAGAATTAAAATGCCTCAAAGAGTTGTACGTGCCTGAGTTTCCATCCTCTCGTCGTTATGGCAGTATTATCTGCGAAAACTTTGATACAAATAGTCAATGAGCCTTCTGGGTTGAAAAATTGCCCCGCCTTCTGCTTTGCTTAAACAGCAAGCAGTTCGGCGGACGTGAATCAATAACTCAAAGTTCTCCGCAAAAAGATGGGGTGAATGGAATGTCGAGGGACAAACTGAGTTGAAAGCTGTAGATTCAAAAAAAAAAAAAAAAAAAAAAGGACGGACCCAAGGTGGTGAAGAAATGACGAAAGAAACACTGAATTTTTCTTTTTTCCTAGTGTAGGCTTTTCTTTTTCGCTCAAACGGCTCTCGCGTGTTGACTCCGTGGATGCTGAAGATTGGTAGCACAAACGTTAAAAGAGGATAGTAGCGGCGGTAGAAGAAGGGCAGAAAAAAATAGTAAGATAATGTATTATTATGTTAGAGGGGTTGACGTTGGGCTCTGAGTTGTCGGCCCTCCTCTCTTTTGTTGTTGTCGAGGAGATTGTTATGTTGATTGACCGACAGCTGACTTCAAGCAATTGTGCGTAGGTTTGTTGGCGGCTTCAAGAAAAACTGATGGTGGGGCAATGGACTAGATTAGAATCAAGCTTTGACCACGGCTAGTCCCTAACGGGTCTGACAAGGAAACATCACACGTGACCACACGTTTTTCAAAAATTTCCGCCCTGATTCACAAGATCTCGCGTCTCAAATAAAGTTACTGTACTCGAGTACAATTCATAGTGTATATATTATGACACCGGTATTATTTATTCTTTTCTCTCATAAGGCTCCCAAAATCACTTTCTTTCCATCTTGCCTATCATACAAGATAATTTCCATTTACAATGAACCCAACCATCACAGAAAAATTATCCAAGCAAAAGAATAGTGCCACTGCTCTAGGATAACGATAGAAATTAAAAGAGAAACCAATCTCATTATTGTTTTAGGATAACTTTCGTATTCGCGATATCTAAGAGAAAGAGCCATCGAAATCCCAGTAGATGCGCTAATCGTAGGCATGAAGTAAAGCCAATTATTTACTAAATCTCCCGCCCTGATTATGACTTGGTCCCAGCTCCTCCGATGCTGAGTCCAGCCATCGTCAGACCTGTATTTGGACTTTCCACCGTATTCATCTTTTCTTGTTGTAAACGGATGAAGGCGAGTTTTTGAAATTTGTTTAAAGAGCTAAAAAAATGCTGGCCGGCCTAAATGGATGGCGATTAGTTCTAGTTGACCGCAGAGATTTGAAGGGGCGGCCCAGTTACCATGTGTGTGCTAATTCTCTCCAGGAGTTCTACAACTGCAAATCGAACTTTCTGAACCGGATGGAATAGACCCACTGCAATAGGAAAGAGCCCACCCTGGTTCTCAGGAATCACGCAAAGCAACTAATGATGTTAGACTTTTTTTTTATCCAAAAAAACCCTGAAAACGGGATTTACTTGATTAATCTCTTCATATTCAACAACGTAATCTTTCAACGCAGTATATATTTTCCCGGAGTCTTCGTGGGACATTCTCAGGGCTCTTAGGCGATCCATATGATGGTGCAAGTCCAGAATTTTGATCGGTTTTGCCATATAGAATTGTTGAACATCCTTTCAAATCTCGCGAGTAAGAAGATGCTCTACATTCAGACCAGACTGGAGCTGCCAGAAACTCACCTGGGCGTACGCATGGTAACTGCGACTTCCTCGCCACCCCTCGATCCTGGTCATGTTGGCGGTTAAGTCCCTAATCTTGGTCTGCTCATCAGGCCAAACAAATCCGTGACCACGTATGACATGATTTTCTTCATGGCCGATCCATAAGGCGCTGGCTCCGTAAACCATCTCCTCAAATGCAGCGGCCATCCGTGTAAATCTTACAACCCAATCCCTCCATCTAGCCCTCACAGCCTTTTCACCAAACTTTGATGAGATGCAGTGCAAAATATCGTCCATAAATTGATTGTCACCCGTATCAATATTTCCTGTCATGTTGGTCATATTTCCAAATATAGTAGCGCCGTCAGACTGCCCTGATATTTCAATCCCTGGTGAAATTTTCACTCGACCAGTATCAATGTTGCACAAAATGTCCCACCAGCCAGGATGGTTGGCAAATGTCGGATTCGTAACACCAGCGATGAAACCAGGAACCAGGAGCAGTTCATCGACTTTGGAGAGATCTGTATAAGGAAAAGCGTGACGTGTGAATCCTCTCAGAACCCCTCCGGATGCCAAAGCACACGCGGCAAGTACATGATCCGCGACATCCCCGGAGGGACGGCCATGGCTAAGGAAGACAATCCTCTTTTGTGTGAGCAGCCCGTTAACCAAGACCATTATGGGATGTGTGTATGGCCCATTCGTTGTGAGATGTGGATGAAGAGCGAACGGTTGGGGGTTCTGGGAATGAGGATTCGAAAAGGTCGTAATGAGCTGTATCAACGAGAACTTGGAAACGTCAATTCAAATGCCATATGAGTGATCAGCGGCTGGGGGGAGGAAAAGGGATCCCCTTACATCTCCGACGGTTTCTGGTAAAACAGCTACAGGAACCCTGATAGGCACAGGTATGCCGTTGTAAACAACCTTTGTTTCAAACTCATGACTATCCCGATTAATAGTAATCTTTCCATTGACAACCTTGTTCCTACCGGGTGCTAGATCGATATATGTAGTCGGTCTTAAATCGCCGTCATGATCACTAGCTGTGATCATGCCCGCGGCTGAGGGCGACCTTATCTGAAGAATCACAGCGTTTGGCGAGGCCATTGCCATTTCGTCAAATTTTTCAGAAAACATTTCTTTTTTATCACTCGCAGCAAGAACTTGACGTTCGAATATCGACAAACGTGGCATAGGTGAAAGGTCCATGCTATTTACAGCAGTAAAGAGCTCGGCCAGAGTGTCAAGAGTTGGAGATTTGAAGTACTCTTCGAGCGCAAGCAAAAGAATTGGCTAGTTGGCGTGTCAGTATGGCTGTCCCTGAGTATGCGAAATCTTACTATGTCACCTTGTAGATATGCAGAAACGAATGGCGCGTGCAAATAGCCATAGCTTTTACCTTTGCGCCTCTAGCGAACCGAGCGTTATCCGTAAGTTTGCAATGTCCATCAAATTGCATAGATGGATACAATAGAACAGGAAACGTACCGTTTCGCCTCTTTATCATGTTTCGTATTTACCAAATTGAGAACATAGATCAGCGGTGCATGGCCCGTAGGGTCCATTTGATCTTCACTCTGTTCCGCATCTTTATGCAGAAAGAAGATCGTCCAGTCTTGAAAGCGAACATGAGCTTGATCGGGTAACATGAGCTCGGCCAACATGCTTTCCCACACACAGTTAGCACCCAAGAACTCTCCACTTTGCGGATTTAATTGATCCTAGAATTAAGTTGAATTGATTGGCACTAATGAATCAGGTAAGGTAATATGCTCTCTCTCTCTCTCTCTTCTCTTTTCTCTAATACAGTATGAAGGAGGTAAATGGAAGACTTAGGAATAATGGAAATCGAAACCACGGTATGCACCATATGCATGAGGGGGGGTTGGTGGGGAAGACGGATAAAACTCACTGCTCGTCTCCACTTATAGCGTTTGGATATTGATGCTCCATTGTTGGACCCTTATCGATTGAGAATTCGGCAACCAGTATGTACTCGACATGCAGCTGATTATGCTCTTCCCTAGAGCTTCTGCTACTTCTTGCGCTGACCTTTGTGCGCCATGTATCAGCGCTGCCAGAGGTAGTCCGAACAGAAGCCGCATTGCTTGGAGTAGGTGCGCTCATGGTAGGTTGAGGATGGACAAAAGGTATTGGGGCGAAAAGGACGGCAGAATGTCGAGAAGACTTGCTCCTGGATTACCGGTAGGCAAGGGGGGAAGGTTGTGTGTGCCTCGAGCAAAGGGGCGTAGGAAAGCGAAGGAGACGCACGCCGATGTGAATGGAAGGTGGGCCAGATTAAGAAGCAAAGGAATTCATAGGCGTGGTTACAACACTCTGGTCGGGCGGCACTCTTCCTTCCAGAAAGACCATGGGAGAAATCCTTCTTTCGAAGAGTCTCATCAAGGGCAAGGGATCGCTTGCATCCCTTGATTCTCACCTGTACTGTACAGTACTCGTACCTGGCTGGCTTGCAGAAACAATACCCTGTGGGTGAATGGGGTGGGACACCGAGGGTCAGTTCAACGCACCAGCTGGAATGAATCAAAAAATAGCTTGAGACCTGTCGGGCCATCTCTGAGGGTGTGGATAAATCGCCGTCCAGGGGCCCAAGCGGCAGGCAGGCCCAGAGCCCTACCGGCAACCCTATACTCGAGTATGTGGTACAGGGTTAGGGTTTGAGACCGACCTCGCTAACAGGTTGATGTCCAATCATTGATGTTCAGAGTGCTGTGCTATGCCTAGCCATTTACGTTTCCACAGCAACCAAGAGGCGGGATTTGTCACAAACAACGGTGACATGAACACACTCTCGCTACCACGCCAGGGCAGCTGTTTTCTCTCTGGTTGAGCCAACCCAACAATCCCAAATTTTCAACCTCAAAGAGCCGATCTTCCCATCTGGTTACCTCACAGCTTCTACCTATCAGCCTTAGGAACAATTACACCTATACGTATACGAACAAACTGGACGGTTTTTCAGCCTTTAACTTTCTGCACCTCCTAGTGCACCGATTGGACCGTCATGTCCTCCAAAATATCTGTTGCCTCTAGTCTATACGATGAGATCAAACGATCTCTAGGATTTGAAACATGCCCTGCCTCCGCTATTAAGTTACTCAACGAGGCCCTTTTCGCTCCCACATCCGTGAGTGCTGTGAGGGCCAAAGTATCCACAAAAGCCAAACACTCGCGAACGAACTCGAGACCTCAAAAGCCGGTAGCAGCGGCAGAGAGCGCTTCAGCTGCGGTAACGTTAGCATCTAAGACTGCAGATCGATGCAAATTGGCCATTGAGGTTATCAATACGAGTTTACGGAATCTTAGTGAAGCAGTGAAGAAGGACCCAAAGGCTGGGGTACCAGAAATGCACGAGAAGCATCAACCTGTTCGAAAGGCGGAGAAGCAACAACAGACCTCGACTACTCGTCCTTTGCATTCTCGGTCATCAAGTCGGAATGGTCTGCCTACACCTCTCAAACACGACACAACTCGGAACCTGGCAACCTGTTGTTCATTGGCTATTTCTTACTTGAATTCGGTATCCAAGTCTTCGAATGCACCGGACATTGCGCCGTTACAGATTGAGAATGCTCAGAGCAGTCTTATTCTGAAATTAATACAGCTGGGTATGTTTGATTTGGGGTTGAAGGAGTCGCGAAGTTTAAAGCGGACATTGGTGGAGGCAATGGGGAGTGGGAGCGGAAGCCAAGCACAGGATAAGTCGATGCCAGCTTGCCTTCTAGTTGAAGAAGAAATTTCGAATGGGAGTATCTTGGAGGTGGAGAAGGAACCGATCAATAAACTATTGGAATTCGACGATGTAGCTACTACGAGTCCTGCATTTCCCTTAGTTATATCTTGTCAGCTGGGAATATTACGGTGTATTGCGGGACTGAAAAGACCGGAGCTGGTAGAGGTTAGTTATGGGCCCCGCTTTGCGCCGTTGATTTTTTACTGACTCAAGCTTGATATACCAGGCCGTTTTACCCACACTTTCTTCCTCTGCAATGCATAACCCGCTCAACGTCATTCGTGCTCTGGCCAAAAACTCTCTTCAGAAGGCTCTTGCGCATTTGAATGTTCTTCATTATACACTGGTTTCCATGGCGCCATCTATATCCACCTCTGCCGATGCTGTAGCGGCTAATGCTAAGCTGTCTTGCTCCCCTAGAACCGCCTTAGCTCTACAGACTAAAGCCTTGCAGTGCAGTATCGTAAAAGTGACTTCTCAACCTGATTTCACAGAAATGACGAATAAGGTGAGAGAGGAGCATTGGGAGTCTTGGAGGAGATACGCTTCCACCTTTGTTCGACGCACACAGGGTCACATCAATAAGCGGGAGAGATATAGCATTGTTCAGGATTTAGCTGATGCTGTGAGGAGGTTCCTGAGGGCCGAGAGCGCATCATCCTCCTATCCACTTGAAGTTACCAGGATTCTCTCTAATTTATCATTCGAGGCTGGCCTGATGGCTCAATCGATGGAATTGACGGAGGCATGGGTTCAAGGGCTGGGAAAGTCGGATATTCAGAGTGATGCTGCATTGGAATTAGTGGGCAGAGTCAGGATGGCAACAGCTGAGCTAAAGATTTCCACGGTTATAGAGGACGGAGAGCTCCTACTAGGGGACTCGGGGGTTCGGCGGATAAAGGACCGAGTAGGCACTGCGATCGCAGGGCTCGAAAGGATTTCAAAAGGCAGAAAATCAGACCTCGACCAGTTGCTTGTCGAAGCTGGATCTTTGAGAAGGAGCGGTGTTAGCTTGCTTGCAGCTCTTCTCAAAGATGAAAGCCAAGGATTTTTGGAGCCCAAGGAGAACAAAATTGGGACTATGAGGTCGGAGCTTCGAGCTGTCTGTAGTATGATTACCCGAGGCGTTGTCGGATTCTGTCGAAAGTATCTGGCTATGGGAAGCCAAGGCGACGAACGAACAAGAGCCATAAAGCTTGCCATCTCTGCCATCGATACGTCCGTATCTACTGCCTGGAGAGGTTTCAATATTGAATCTTGCACTCAGTGGGAAGAATTAGAAGAATTGATGAGGGATTCATTTGCTCTTCTTCGATCACTGACGGAATCCGATCTAGAGATTCTTGGCGATGTGGCTCTTTATGAGAAATTTTCAAGTACTTATTGGCAGATTCATTTGCTCTATCGGAAGGCTGGTATGGACAAGGAGAGCATTCGGGCTTTAAAGCGCAGCATTTCAGCATTAGACGGAAGATCGTCTGCCCAACTTGCCAAAGCCAATATTGCCTTAAAATGGGAACGCCTAGGAAGTTCGTTTATGTCAATGGGGGATTGGAGAAAAGCCGAAGAGACTCTTCTGAAGGCCGTAGGAGTTTTCATTGATACTGGCGTTATTGGGGAGCTGGGTTTTTGTGCCTCGCAGGATGGTCGTGTCGGCAGCGAATTCGAGGCGCATACCCAGGAGGCTATGGTAGGACGGGTTTTGGCAAGCCTCATCAAATGCGCATCACGAAGGAAGAGCACTGAAGTGGCTGCGCTCCGGTTCAACGATGAGAAAATTACAGTGGTTGCGCGTGGGATGCTTCTTGAGTGGTCGCTGAAGTTGGCCATCGGCATGATGGCTAATGATGGAGTTGTTGTACGCGTACTCGCAGAGAGGTTGCTTGAGGTATACACCCTGGAAACAATGCCGCTACGGAGAGCCCGGGTGGTATCGAGGGTTTTAGGCCTAGCTATAGACCATCCGGAGATTTTCAATGTTGAGGAAGTGAAGGTTATTGGCGATGAAGTTGCTGCCTGGTTCACGGAAACACCGATACCATCTTTGGGAGAGGACCAGAATTTAGCGAAATACCAAGAAGACATAATTACAGGCTGTTTGGTCGGTTTGGCCTTTTTGAAATGGATCAATGGAGATTCTGGGGTGGAATCGGTCAAAAAGGCTGTGGGAGCTTGGGGCACACTTGTGAAAGGATGTTCGACATGGGATATGCTTCTTGAAAAGGTGGAGGAAATTAGCGGTATTATGAAGACCCTTGAGATGCTTGCTGAGTTCTCCGAGATGAGAGGCGAAGCAGATCTAAAGATGTGTGCCTTGAAGGTTTTGGTTTCGTTACGGGAGATTGAGAAGCAGGCCGATTATGATGCTCTTGTTCGCCTCGAAACCTTGGTTGGGCTACAATATCTTCGGCTTGGATATTCAGGCAGATCTGGGATGACCATGGCTAAGGCTCAGGCGTTATTGAAGAAATATCAGGCCAGTGTATCGGCAGTTACGGTACTCCAATGGCACATAGCGTACACCGAATACCTCGTCAATATAGGGAATCTTGAAAAGGCGGAGGAATACATTGAGGCCGCTAGCAATATTTTTGAGGGGGACCAAGATCTCAACAACGCTAGGATGTCGGGCGCCCGCATTGCAAAGCGGGTGAAGATAAATCGTATCATTGCAGATGCCGCCTATGTAATGAGCTTGCTTACTTTTGAGAAGGTATGTATCGTTCTACGAGTGTTATTTGAATATCTTATTAACTGGCGTGATGATTGTTTAGGGGAATCCCAGCGATGCACTAGCACATGCTAGGCGGTGTGTACGGCTGAACCAGCGTGCATGGGCCGGGCTCGAGAGTTTAAGCAGAGATAGTCTCGTCGACAGCATGGCAGCACTAAGCACCTCCGACTACCCCCAGCCGAAGGTACAATCGACAACATTTGAGGCCCTCAATGTCCCTCTACTATGGCCTCTAGTTTCCTCGCTGTATGCTGGCTTATTGCAAACGTCTAATATTTATCGACATCAAGGAATGGTTCGTGAGGCGGAATTCTACCTCGAACAGGCGCTTAAGACAGTTGAAGCTGTCGGCGCGTCCTCGAGGGTCAATCTGGCAATGACGATGTATGGGGATTTACGTATAAGATCTGGTCATATAGATGAGGGCGAAGAGATGCTACAGAAGGCCGGCAAATCGATAGGTGGAGGTAGGGAGGTCTTGGAATTTGAAATAGCAATTGGAAACTTGGATCGCCTTCGAGGGGATTTCTCACAAGAAGGGAAGGCCTATGAGCGGGCAGAGAAACAGCTCGAACAACTTATGTCAGTTAGGTATATCGAAAAGCTTGGTGCCTTCACAGACGACAGTGGCGATTTAGCAGACAAGGTTACCATTCTAGAGCTGCGAGAAGAACCTCAACCAAAGCCCGAATCCAGACGCCGAGGAAGACCACCGGCAGCAAAACCCAAAACTACAAGAACAACTAAAGCATCGAAAGTCGCCAAAGCTGCCGACACTGTTCCCGCGATTCCTAGTGCGGTTGCAGCGGAGTGCTCTGCATTGCTTAAACAGAAGGGAAATATACTTCGCCTTAAGGCACACAATCTCACAATGCAGAGGCAATGCGAGCAGGCTGAAGTTTTACTTCAGGAGGCATCAAAGCTGCCCGTTGGGCACCAGGAAGTGGTGATACATGGGTTAACTGAAGCCAAGCATCTACTTCAAGAGGCGCTCTCACTTGTAGGGTCTGATCCCGTGTTTAGTGTCCTACACGAGTCCACGATCTCTCTTCCTAGTGTTGCCCCTAGAACGGGGGAGTCAAGTCCTATTAAAAAATCTACTAAGAAGGGCGCAGCAGCCGCAGCGAAGCAAACGAAAAAGTTTGTTGAAATCCTGACCAGGGCTAGAGATTCCGTCGCCAATGTTCACACTCGAGCTGTTAAAATGGGATCCTCAACGATAACTCATAGCGTGGCCTCGTTGCTTAGCCAAATCATCGTCCTACTATCTGCGGTAACTAATTCCAAAGGCAAAGGGCCCGAGCACCCGTTATTTGCGAGTTACTCTTTAGGTAAGGCCCTTCCTCCATATCCCGCCCCAGCGGTTACTAATACCCCGTCAGAACTTCATAAGGGAATTTCGTTACAGAGGGAGAAAGCTGCAATCGAGACGGAGAAGGCAGTCAGTCATATCCCTGAGGACTTGAGCTGGCCAAGAGCAGAATCTGTTTCTGATGCGCCAAGGTCACTACTCATAGATCCCACGCCTTTCGAGTTTTCCAACTTCCAAAGTGATTACGTCGACATTATACCTAAAAAATGGGCGGCTGTATCTGTTTCACTCAGTGAAAGTCGCGAGGAGCTTTATCTCTCGCGGTTCCAGGCTGGCCAGAGCCAGCTCATGGTTCGCCTTCCGCTCACACGGCATAATTCCCGTGATGACTACGAGGCCCGATGGGAATACGAATCGATGCTTGAAGAGCTCAGCGAGATCGTCAATGGTGCCAACGTCAGCGCTCATAACGCGAAAGATATGACTAGCAAAGGCGCAAGGAGTGAGTGGTGGAACCAGCGAGAATCACTCGACACTCAACTCAAAGATCTTCTGAGCGTAATTGAGTATCACTGGCTGGGCGGCTTCAAGGGTATATTTTGCCAGTACGCTCTACACAAGGAATACATGGCGAAGTTCAAATCTGCCTTTGATAAAATCCTTGCGAAGCATCTGCCTTCCCGGCAAAATAAGAGGGCGAAGAGAGTCAATATTGATTATCGGATATTAGAGCTCTTCATCGGGCTTGGGCGGCCGGATGAGCAGGACCTGGAGGAAGCTCTTGTCGACCTGATCTATTTTGTGATTGATATCCTACAGTTCCACGGAGAGGGTAATGCCTACGATGAGGTGGATTTCGATGTTATGGTTTTGGAATTCACGGATGCTTTGGCAGCATATCACAAAGGCGTGTCATTCCACCCAAATGAAGTGGCAAGTGACGTCGACCACACGATTCTTATTCTTGATAAATCGGTACACATGTTTCCGTGGGAATCACTCCCGTGTCTTCGGGGTCACTCGGTATCTAGGCTTCCATCATTAGCCTCTCTCCGGGACAGAATCCTTATGATGCAGGAGAAGAACCCATCTCAACAACCACAACCCGGATTCTACGTTGACAAGGCCCGTGGAGCTTATATCCTTAACCCAAGTTCCGATTTGGTCAACACTCAAAAAGCCTTTGAAGAAGACCTTAGAACTCTGAAAACCTGGGAAGGAATTGTCAACAGACCTCCTTCTGAAGAAGAGTTCCGGCGTAACCTGGAAGAACGAGAGCTATTGCTATACTTTGGTCACGGAAGTGGTGCTCATTTCATCCGCGCCCGTACGCTCAAAAAGTTGGACAAGTGTGGTATCGCCCTACTCCTCGGCTGTAGCAGCGGGGCATTGAAAGATACCGGCGAATTCGAACCATACGGGATGCCGATCAATTACCTGCTCGGGGGCTGTCCATCCATGGTGGCTACACTCTGGGATGTCACAGATAAGGACATCGATAGGTTCTCTAAGGACGTCTTCAATAGGTGGGGATTATTCAGTGGGCGAGGCAATTCTAAGAAAGGGAGAGAGATGGAGGCACCAAATGCATCATTGGTCGAGGCGGTAGCCAAAGGAAGGGAATCTTGTGTGTTGAAGTATCTTAATGGGGCAGCACCGGTTGTATATGGCATCCCGGCCTACCTGTCGTAAGCTGCATGGGATGGTGATATCATGGCGTTTCGGGGGATGCTTGTTTTCTACTTCTCTTCTCTTGTTGGGAGTCCTGATATAGGATGGGTCTGTTGTGTTGTGTTGAATTGTAACTACATTGTTGGTTTGGTATTGTATGCTACATACGGGGAGTGTATGGGTTTGTTTTTATCTTGTTTTGCTCACTTATTATACAACGATTATTGTTCATGGGTTGCTTGTAGCGTTTTCGTTCGCGCCGGTATAGGTTTTCATAGAGTCACGGATTATTACTATTTTTCTCCCACGCTCGTTTATTTATCATGGCACTTTCTGATGTTGATGTTCGCGGAACTTATGTGTTGCACGGTACGTACAAGTACAGTACTATACGGTACGCAGTTGACTCGAGGAGCAGTTAATGGCGATACTTGCAGACCAGTACCGTACGAGTCGCATTTTGCCATGCCAGTTGAATCCATAACACGACCGGCTAACACTGTACTTGTACTTGTACTGTCACTAGGCAAAAAGTGTTCTGGAAACTATGAGCCGTCTGACTAAGCAAATTCACAAACACTTTTGCTTAGGGACTGTAATACTATTACCGGTATTATTTTGAATCTTTTGAATAAATACTTTATGGGCACAGTATCGGTACTACTACACTGTAACATAGCGGCCAGTGCGATCGTAGACTACTCGTACTGCTATCATATCTTGGCTAGGGAAGGAGATTCCAACCCTGATGTAGGATTTCAGGACCTACAGCGCGGCTGCGGTGCTGGTACGGGCACTGCGCCCCAGCGTTGCCCAACTAGACTAAGATCACGTGGCACAACCGACTGCCGAGGCAACTTCGCATAGGCTTCAGATGTTCCCTCCCGCTGATCAACCCATACCGGCACTCTTCCTCATTCACGTCACACAATATCCCCTGTCGATCGCTTTCATATTGTCATCATACGGTATTACCGGTACAAGTATACTATGAAAACCCCGCTCCTATTCTGAACCCTCCATCCTCTCCCTCTCCCCCTTCCCCACTAAACCGAACTATCAACAAGAACAACAATCGCAGACAACTACCACCTCCATGGATCCCGCATCCAAGCGGGCCAAGCCACCGGGGGTCTCGAACGCCCGCCGCCTGTTGATCCTATCACTCAGATACGCTGTCTCCCCCAAAGAATACGCGGTTCTCCGCCGTCGCGTACTGCTCAAAGGCCCAGGGAGCCTTCGCGCCGCGACGCCGTCCAAGGCTCAATTTGATGCAGTATGCTTTGAGCCAGAACGAGACGACCACCTGCCTGCGGCAAGCAGAGCTGGCCTTCGAATTTTCCTGCTGACATACATAGTACTTAATTCGTGGGACATCGTCGTAGGGCGATTGACTAAGGGGCGGCGGAAGGGGGTTGTCGATGATTGGGCGAAGAAAGCGACAGAGACAACTAGAGTAACGCTTTTCAAAAGCCCGAATTTGCTCTTCTCGCTGTCGCTAAGCATGCTGGTTGTTGCTCATCGGCTATTATATAAATTTTTCTTCCGTCTCCGGGAGAATTTGTTGCTTCCACAGGCACGTACGTTCCGGCTGAGACACCCGAAGGTCGCGAGGCTTTTCTTATCAAGGCTTTCGCCGTCAATTGGGTCTGCGTTGGCGGGGTTGGCGTTGTTGATTTATCCTGCGGGAGATAGGAGGACTACGGTGTCTGCTTGGACCTTTGTGAAGGCATTAGAGTTTTGCTATAATCGATTGGAGGATGAAGGGTGGTTTCGGAATAAGCCTTGGGTAATCTCCCTCGATTATTTCTGGTATGTATGGCGCCGATGAACTAACGGGGGGGGTAGTGGTTTGCGTCGTGGATGTTGTTCCCGATTGCTTCGGGGCAGTTGCTTTACACTTTCGTTTTCGACAGAGATTGCTTCCCATCTGAGTATGGGAGTTTCATCATGGGGTATTCGAAGGAGTATGTTCAAGCTCGGCCGGTGGGCTATCCGGATCACCTGCAATGGCCGGGAACGTATGATATCGTGGATAGCATAGGGAAGATTGCGGGGCTAAATTATCCGTATACTTTGTCTTGCCTTCCTGTCACTCACAAACCACTAACCCTCTACCCCTAGCCCCTTTAACTCGGCAATCCTATATCCCAACGTAAATCCCCTCCCCAAATCCCTCCAACTCATCTCCCCAATCGTCTCCCCCGCCCACCCCACAATAACTTCCCTCCAATGCGCCCTCCTACACCCGCAAGAGCCTAGCTGCCTAAAAACCTATCTAGCATTTTGGGCCTCCGAATTCACCTCTGTAGCGAAATTCATATCAGTAGTCTACGCCATATCCTGGCTCCCCCGCTACAAAACCTTCCTACGCAACCCGGCAGGTGCGCTCGAAAGGCTCTCAAAATCCACCCTCCTGACAACCACGTTCATCACAGGATCAATAGGAACGTCCTGGGGAATGACCTGCTTGTTTCAGAAACTCTTACCTAGGCACCTGCTCCCGAAGGGACGGTACTGGCTTGGCGGCTTCATTGGCGGCTTATGGGCGCTTGTGGATTCTAGGGGTGGTCGCGGCAATTTCTTGTACACCTTTAGGGTTGGGTTGATTAGTGCCTGGAGAGTGTTTGCTAAGAAGGGCTACGTTAGGGGTGTTAAGTACGTCCTCTTCCTCTTCTTTGTTGTTCGAGTGTTTAATTGTAGGACGCAGAAACGGTGACGTATACCTATTCATCCTAGCACTAGCGATCATCAACTCGCTATTTGACACTGGGGAACACGCGATTTCCGGAAGCTTTTCAAGGAGGGTGTTGAGCTCTGTGCGTGGACGGGGGTTGAAGGACCCTGTTAAGGAGGCGGAGAAAGCGCTGGATAAAGGGAAGGGGAAGGAGGCAGGTACTAGTGAGATCATGGCTGTAGGAAAGAAGTGATTGTTGGGACATCTGTTTTTCGATTTAGGGGGGGGGGCGTATGGAGAAAAGTCAGGATGTCGGATATCAGGGGAGTGGATTTGTAGGATCCTGATGGAATGGGTGTCACTTCTGTTTCCGCTCGGCTTCGGGGGGTCGAGGTACGCCTTGTAGGGATAGTATAGTAATTGATATCACTCGGTTACGTTTTTTTCCCTTAGCAATTTAGCTGCCCCATGGTTCAGGGATCGTAGTGTGTGTAGCATTATGTACTTTTGTAAGACTTCTACCACCTACTTATGTACTGTTAACTTACCAAAAAGTCCGATCTGATCTTCTGACAACCCGTCCCATCAGGTTTGTTTCTTCCTTGTGTCCTAACTCCTACACCCATCAACGATGATGCATCTCTAGCCAGTCGGACGCTGAAGAGAAAAAACAAAGGAAATACCAAATAGGCGAAAAATAGAATCAATAGATGTCCAGAGCCATGTGTTTTTGCACTGAAGGTCTCAAACTCTCAGACAAACTACACAAGAACCAAATCGTCTCCACCTCCATCGAGATCTCAAGGAACCGGCACTGGTAGAATTGTGTTCGCCTATAAGCATGATACTGACTTGGTACTGGGATTGTCTGACCACTAAATATGCCCGCTTGCCCTACAAACTTCCATCACTGATAGATATCCTGACTGAGATCATCGCCCTGCTGTAATATCTATTGAACATTTGGTGTCCTACAGGGATAGAAACATCCCTAAAAATGAAGGAAATTACGAGAGAGATAGTCACTGATCGCCAACGGCGGGGGTCCCTTCGTGAACATCGCTATCCTTAGCCTCAGGCGAAAAAGAAAAAAAATCAAAATCAAAGAGAGACCGGATAAGAGCTCGTTCCTGTCGTGATATGATGTGAAAATGCCTAGCTGGCGCAGTGGTTAACATGTCAAGAAACAATTAACCTCCTGGGAAATTAGCAGGAGCCCAGGAGTTCGATTCCTCTCGAAATGAGTTATTATCGAACGATCCGTCACGTAGGGGATGTGGGAAGTCCTGCCCTACAGGGACTGGGAGAACTGAAGACCTGAAGGCCTTAATAAGGCTGTAGGGTAAATCAGGACCTGCTGTGAGGTGGTAGAATCCGACTCTAGATCATACCCTTGAGGGTAAGGTCTGCGATCGGCGGGGCAGCAGAACAGATAATATGAGACGAGAATATTTTTCTTTTTTTAAAAAAGTCGACCTTCTTCCTTTAGTTCCGGGAGGAAAAGCAACTGCTAATTCTGAATGATATCGATTCTCAAAGAATAGCATGGGTGTTCCGTATCACAATCAATCACTCGGGCATCTTAAACCCTCCTGCTTTCTACTTCCTTATTCATGAATGCATGATAAGCGAGTGGCTTGCGAGAAAATTTAGTCCGAAGAGGTGTGTCTTATTGGGGTGTCGAGAGGGGGTAATGCCCGAAACCAGAGCAAGGCACCAGGAAAGTCAGACTAGCTAAGCGGATAACGTAGGAGGCCGCAAGTTAAAAATTAGCTGACCTCCTCTTTTATAGTAGATGCTGATAGAGGCTATTATAGATAGCACAGATGATCCCTCTGAGCGATCAGGCCAGAGAGTCCACCTCCCAGCCGCCTTCACCGCCAAAAGTGAACAGTAAACCCGACCGACGCTCCAGCCCCCTGCTCAGAAAACCACTAAAAAGGCCATCCCTAGAGACCATATTACAACTCCCGGAAGTGGCAAAACTCTCACAGGATCTCTGGTCCTCATAGCGCGGGTTCCCGAGCATTGCCATCCCAAAATATCGAGGAGTAGGATGCCGCCTATCTGGGTATAAAAACACAACACTAAGCGAGAAAACCCACCAGTGGCCCGACGGAACTCATATCTCATTGAGAGATATTTGTGAAAGGGCTGTTGCACGAGCAATTTGGTAAGCGATATTCTTCCTGGAAATCCATAGTTTAGCTCAGGTGCTATGTATCCACAGATCCCATATTCCCGGACTCTCACGAAGAAACAAAAGTGAGTGGATTGTCAAAAAGACAGCATGAGCCTTTGAATCCACCCAAATCAGTACCTCCATCCAAATCCTCCCTTCCCTTTTCCGTCCAGTCCTCTATTCGGCGTTTGTCCTGCCAGCCCGATAGGAAGCTCAAGAGGCGGGGTAACACCATCATCCCATATCACTCGCTCACCAATTTTCTTCCTAAATATCGAAGGCCGCGAAAATATCTATTATTAGCCGGATACTCTGCCAAGTCGATTGGAACCTTTTAATCTTCCCACAGCTCGTAGTCCACCTAATCCTACGCTTGTGGATCTCTCGACCTCCGGGCATGTCGTTCCTGGTGGATCTTTCTTCTTCTTTGCTTTACTATTTTGACTCCCGTGCCGGGGTCTCCGGTCATGTGTGTAGCCATGCTCGGCAGACAAGCTTCGTGAACCATCGGCCATTATCTTGTTAGTGTGCGTTATGCCCCGCTCTCTTCTTTCGTCTCGGTATGTTTCTAGTCATGCCGGTAGAAGTCTAAAGAAAGACACTATTCATTAAGCGATATATATACAGCTTCTATGCTAACCATCCTCCTCCTAATTAATCCCTAGTCCTTAAGTCGCTTTAATCGCATCGGGGATCCTCGCGCCACCTGAACAACACTCAATGTACCGGTACATAACGTACATCACAAGTATAATGCATCGACCATACAGGTGGAGCAAATAAAGAAAGGAATCAGGGAAAAGGGGAAATTTATAAAGAGAAATTTAACCAAAAGGAAATAAGAGGAATTAAGTGTTATGATACATGGGAAAGACTTCGAGCTATATAACCTATACCCAGACTCGTTAATCCGTGCTCGACCACACAAGGAAATCAGCAGGGAGGTTCACACGGGAGTGGTGACTTGCATGCGCATTCCTATCGTATGAGATTTCCTTCAATAGATTCTAGCGAAGGGCGATGCTGAAACACAATCTACGTGGCTGGCACAGCTCCGGAAGGAAAAGGAAGAAAAGGGGGTAATGTCTACGCGTAAGGAGGTTTAACCAGGTGAGAGGAGTGGGTGGCAGCGGTGGGGGTGGATATGTCAGTGAGACCGTTACGGGAGTGGCGCATATGCTGTTCGTATCAGGGGGTGGTGTTGGAAGTCGTGGTCTTCGAGGACTGCATTAACGATACCACTCTGCTATCTCCATTCCTCGCGGCGAACGGGAGTGGCCAAGATAATCCGGCTTGTCGGGGTAGGTATTTTCCCGCCTAGGTAGCATTTCGCCCGCCCCCTCGCGCCTATTCCAAGCGGCAATCATGAGCGGCGATTGGCTCCGTTTGTTCGGCCTGTCAGGATTGGAATTTTCCTGTTCGAACAATATTTTCATCACTCCATGTCCATTCTCGGCAGGCCGCATGAGTGGGATGTTTCCAGAGAAACCGCCGCTTAGCCGACACCAGGGCCTCCCATCCTCGTTGAGCAAAAATCTTGAAGGGTGCGTAGTGTAGACTAGTAAACTAAGGACCATTGCCGAAATAATCACCCAAAACTCCGCCTCTTTTAGTGGTGACCGGCGAAAGGGGCCTGACCCGTGGAGGATTCAGATGGCTTTAACAGGTTTCCGCGATTACTGAGTGGGGCCCACTTAAAGGGCGGGGTGAGCGGAAAGATACTCTTAGGGAGCGAAATGGATCAAGCGGACAGAGCTCTCTTATCCATACCGCCCTTGTGCCTTTATCCGCCCTCGTGTTGCATCGTAAGAATCTCCAAGCCCCGGCCCGCCTGTCCTTGCACTGAATTTTTGTCCCCCCGCCAATGGATTATCGACTCTTGTAAGATTGCCCCGGTATTTAAGGAAATGAGCAGAAATCTAGGCACAAGTGTGTTAGCGAATAACTAGAGTGGGGTTCCTAGTATCCTTGCCGCTACGGACACCCCTGAAGTGTTTTCGAAAGTCTCCTCTGGAACATTTCCCTCCGGAATATCGCCGGCCGCCTCTGGGTTTGTATCCTGGCTTGAGCTAACACGGAGACACCCGATGGTATCATCTTTACTAGGACCTGTGGACACACTTATCGTTCGTCTATTAAGAGGCTCCTCAATTCTACCCGGAGTATGAGGCCTCCCCAATGCCTAAAGACCTCTAGGGGATTTCTTATAGCGAACCAAGAAGCTCGACCCGATACCCAGTAGTACTGTACATTCCCTAGAACGCCAACGCAGCGCGCTGTGAGGGTGCGGCGGTCCCCAGCATCTTAACAATCCCGGGAAGTCGCGTCTGGCCTCTAAATGTTCGGGGCATTCCCTCCAAAATCATTTCCAGTCCGCCAGCAGCCCTTCTCACCAAAGAACCTGACATGTTTTTCGACACCTACTCCTTTCGGATGGCGGGGTCAAAGGTAAAACACACGACGGCGGTATTTTTCCCAACAGCCTAATCGCACAAACCATCCACTACGAGGGACTAGGATTGCAGCTTATTAGCACTACTGTAGTACTCTTTCCTCCAGCCTTCGAGGGTTCTCCTCACTTGATGTAGATTTTACCGACCCCTGGATTCCTGAAAAACAAGATTACGTTTCAGACCCATCTTTCCTGCTCCCGTTGCGCCAGCTTCTGAATTCCCTAGTTGGTAGGAGCCTTTCACCCAGATCGTCAAACCGACGGCCCTGAGCACATGCCGTCGCCTGGGCTCTGGTGAAGGTAACCACGCTCAGATCTTAGACTGATCATCGACAACGATAAGGCGATTCGACACATTCAAAGGGGTATTGAGTAGTGTCGGCTCAGGAAATTCCTGGAGGCGGAGGGAGAGCGGGGATCCTTACCATTGAGCCTCGTTACGTTCCGTGAGAACGGTCCAATCAAGCCAGTTGAAATATGTGGCTGCTCTAATTGGGGGTATCCGCCACACATATAGACGAAAGTGGCGGTTTGCGAACTTAAGTCAATTCTCTTTAAAAGTCAAGTGCCCTATCAATCACAATTACTTTACCTAATATGATTTAAGATATTTTAGCTATATTTATCATGAAAAAAATAAAAGCGATACAGTAGTCTCCACAAAGTTCCCTACTCCCTCCTAACATTCTGTCAGAGGTGTGTCTATCATACAAACTCGAGCACAGCATCCATGCCCACCCGAGGTTGCCCAGGCAGCAGGGTTGAACCTCGGGAAAACACTAACTTTACAGTATTGCACCTACCGTATGATACCAGTATTGTCAACCACTGAGGCTGCGGCAACAAGCCGCTCCCCCACGAGCAGTTAAATCCCAAGATCGAGATTCCACTTACCGGTAACCTGAAGCCCCAGAAAAACTCCTCTTATCATCAATAAAAACCGAGATTTTCTCCGGAATGGTCCCCATAATAGCGATTTTCGGAATAGCTTAGGGCTCTATGCCCAAACTTTTTCGACGCTACCGATGGAGCCAGCACCATAAAATTTACCGCAATAAGTATGATGCTAACTTACACTTAATATCCTCTACTCCATGTTTCCACACGGTGAAAGGGTAAACTCGTCTAAACCAAGCCACTTTCGAGAATAGCACTCTTTAGGACGGTTTGAGCCTGCTTGAAAGCTCGAGACCCACTAGCACTATTCCAACTTGGCGGATGCCGCAGGAAGAGTTCAGGAGAAATCATCCACCGCGAGAATTGACCCTCAGAATCCGAACTTCCTGCCTAAACTCCCGCGGGCCAAAACCACAATCGCTGGTTGGTTGGAATGGCATTGATATGCTTTTCCGTCGGGTGCGGTAGGGATTGGAGAGAGTGGGGTATTTGGAGTCTTTGGATTGGTCGAGTTTAGGTAACCCATTATCAACCTTGATAGTGCTTCCGCGTTTGTTGGGGTTGGGCGTTGATGATCGAGCGCCATGGTTTGCGTGTTATGTGTTCCTCTCACATCGCATGTTTGATGTGATGGGTTGGGCCCATGTCGTCACCTCAGGACGTTGAAACACTCCAGACATAAGCATCTTCGCCCTGTCACCGTAATCCCATTTGTCTTTATATAAAAATTTCCCCCGCTCTCATATGGTATTCGAATACCGTAACTTGCCCCTTTCATTGTTAGTACTCCCCCTCCAATGGCAGAGATAAATGGGTTGGGGATAAAAATTTAATTTAATTCTCTCCAATCCCAAATTCTGTCCTAGGTCAATACACGGATCGCCTTCGGGCTCAGGCGGTTGCTGTGCCTTTCTTACCAACGGGTGTGTGCGTCAGGTTTTTCCCGGCTTGGGTTAGCTCCAGCATAGGTCGCTGTAAGGCCTCATAGGGGGTCACTCGGCGGGGGGTCGGGACTTGAGAAGAAGGAGATGGAATATTCTGATTGGAGCTGAGCAGGCCTCTAGGCGACCGGACCGGTATGTGCTTGCAGATTCTGCTATCTCGGTAACCACAGACCACTACTTGTACCGGTATCTTACCTATCTTTCAGATAGGTCCCATTGGGCTGAAGCCCAAGCAGCAAGTGAACGGGAAGTCAAGTCCGAGTGATTGCATTCTCAACCAGGATCGAGTCAACGCTTCTGACTGCCGCAGGTGGTACGGCAGGAAGGCGCATAAGGAGAAAGCTAAGCGGATTTACTTCCAGTACGATCCCGGAGAAGCAAAGATTCCAAGAATATCCCTCATCCGAGCCCCGGGATTCATATTTATTGGCTGCGCATGGTTGAGAATATGACTGGGCCCATTGAGTATGTCTCATAGGTCGGATTCAAAATCCACGACAGCCTAACGGCTTGGCAGCGAACAAGCAGGAACGGGTGTGGACATTGGAGTACAATTTACCTAATTGGTAGCAGTACTGGCAATGAGCCCTATCTGGATACCGGTAAATAATATATTGAATTATGATGATACTGGCACTGGTACAGTACTGTACCGGTACTCCATCCGCATTTCCAGGAAGCGCGGGTCGAGATAGGCAATCAGAGTGACTGATTTCCAAAGCGCGCCGCGGGGCGACAATTGAGAGTTGATGCTTTTGGTGTAACCACTACCGGTTAAGGCATGATAGCTGTATCCAAGCGAGCGAGAACGCTGCACCTCCTCATCGGCTCATCCTCCTCCTACCCATCAATAAATTTAACCCCCGAAAAGTTCAGAACACCATTGCTCTAACAAAAGCTTTCATATTCGACCCACCATCTCCAACACCATCTCCCTCTTAACCACCCACCCAACCATCCAACCACTCCTTTTCCTTCCTTCCGTTAAAAAAAAAAATACAAAAATCCGGGGCTCTTTTTTCAAAAATAAAAAATAAAAAAAGAAAGCCAACGCCTGGGATCACAGAGAATGGCTGCCTTGACCCTCTCGCCCTCACACTCACCTATGCCTATGCCAACAGACGTAGGAGGCGGAACAATAAACCACCAATGGCGTCCCCGCACCTCGCGGACTTCCCGAACCTCGCAAACTTATACGCGAATGCAACTCGATGAGTTCTACTCGAACGATTCCAGTACAATATCTCCGACGTCAACTACACCCTCTAACATCGCCCGAATCCTCGTCTTCGATAACGCGCACCCGGACTTTCCACGCGAAATATTTGTAAAGTCGCATCTAAACCTGCTCTTCGACGTTCCGCTGGCTAGTCTTCAGACGGCTGCTGTGCCGCTTTACCGGCAGGTGCCCGTGGCCATTTCTGGTGGGCGAGATAGATGGGAATTCGGTGGTTGGTACGTCATCGACGCGGTTCACAAGGTGGAGAGGTGCTCCAGTGAATTGACGAAACGGTTGGAAGATAAGTGGAACAAGAGGAGTAGGAGTTCTTCTCCTAGCAATGCCTGGCAGTCGAATCTGGAGCTGGATTGGGCAGCTGTGATGTTGAGGAAGATATCGGACGGAGGCTGCCCGCTCGCTTCTCTGAACACTTCTCCCTCTCCGCCTTCTGGCAGCGAGAATGAGGGTGGGAGCGCCAATGGGAAAAATGAAGGGTACAGTGGTGGAGTGGAGGAGCAAGATTACACGCCATACCCACCCCCACCAAGCCGTGTCTCGGGCTCACCAGGTGTGGGGGACGAGAAGCACACTCAGGAGGAATTCTTTATAACTCCACATCCTCCTCCGCCAACTAGGATCCCCACAATGTCTAACGAGGACAAAGAGGACGATACAAACACGCTCATGATGGATAAATTGGACGAGAGCATTGTCAGCATTTCACGCCAGTCAGAAGGGGACGAATATATGACGGATTCCGAGTACGGCAACCTTTCGAAATCTGACATCGATGATTGCGATAAGTGGAGCGTGTTGAGCACTGGTCCCCTTGACCGGCAGTGGACCGTGGTTTACACGGAGAAGGACGAGGAGCTTTAAAGGTGTTTTTCTTTTCTTTTTCTTTTCCCCGCAGATTTGGAAGGACATTGCGGACGCGCGGGGATCGGGATGGAGTAGGAGGAGTTTTTTTTTTTCCCATCTTTTTTCGTTCTTATTGTTTCGATTTCTGTTTGGGCAAAAATCAAATTGTGAACCTAAGCTAGCAATGATATCAATCACTTTTGACTGGATGGAAAATGGCGACATGTGGGGATGGCCTGATTGGAGAGTATATATACTGGTATCATATCGGTAATTCTTTCCCTACAAGGCATCGAACCGCGGGCACATGCTCGTGCCCTAAACTGATCCGACAGGTTCTAATACTTGTGTAACAAAGGACCAACTGGTCAAGTTTTGGAGAGAAGTGAGGTTGGATTAAGCTTATGATCTCCCTGGCCTATAAGAAACCTTAGTTTCCGTCTATCCTGATGGAAAATTGTACCAATCGCGAGCTAGAATATCATAGGATACACGTGGAATACGCGTGGCCAGGTCACCGCACCGGTGTCCCACTCGCCCTCCCAAATCGACCACTGCCTATAGAATTACCGAGCCAACCAGGCCAACCAGGCCAGCCAGCCAGCAAAAAAAGAAGAGACAGGGGCATTTCGTGATTCGGCTTGCATTCAGCCTTATACTGCATATAATCATGACGTCGGCCACCTCAACATTACATTTCTTCGAAAACTGAAGACGGGTAGAACTTGTGTGTGTCGTGTCTTGTTGGCATGGTATTGGATGAAAAAAATGGACCCTCCGATAGTAATACCAATGCCCATGGTTGGTACCGTCGATAGGGGGTTGGGGAAAACCTTAGGTTGGTGTACGTGTTTAGAGATCTGAGTGGTCTGGGTTATATTCCTTTCTTTCCTTCTTTTTTTGCTGCTTGATGGCAGTGGGAGGGGCTGTTGGAGCTAGTAGTTGGTATTTTGTGGGTCCGGTGGAGGATTAGGAATCAGTTACGTTATGCTATACAGGGAATAAAAGAAGAAGAAAGGCGGGAATTCCGGGTGGGCTCAGCTGGGTCCGATAAATAACATGAGAGTAGGGTAGGGAATGGATTGGATTGGATTGGAAAGTGGGAATGGTATGATACCGGTAGTTGGTGATGAAGGTATTTTTCTTTTCTGGTGCAATGGGGGGGGAGCTTGTGTAGCAGTAAAGCCGGTGGTTCGAGCAATGAGCCGGGGCCTCCGCCGCCGTTTCATATTATAAGACTTGAGATAATTCCCCCAATCTTGGGCTCTATCCGCTCCAGCACGCCTAAGGTCGATTACTATCCGGTTTTGTATATCCTATGTCTTACCCCTTGTCACAGAAATTCAGGTATAGAAATGTAGCTTACTGCAGTGGAAAATACCTAACTTTTGTTTCTAGGTCAGATCGAGTCTCCACGGCCGTCCTGACCCCGCTGAGGAGCCAGAATCAGGTGTTACAGGGATCAATTGGCGGATACAGCAAGTAGAGTGGAGTGGTCGAGGCTCCCCCCTCGTTTCTGTCGTAAACTTATACCCGCCTGGCATGTAGGCCAGATAAAACAGCGGCACGGGCAGTGCTGTGACCTGACTATGTGCAGGTTTACTCACGGGCTTTTCCGGCGGGTAGTTAGCTAGCCTACCTTACTCCTTCAGGACAGCGAGTGGCCCACGATAGGCTTGAAAAGCTTGGGTTCGGGTTTGTGCTGTAGTCGCACTTACTCATTCGTCATGAGTATAGGCATTTCTACCACGTCGGTTTATCTCTACCATGCCTTTAAGCTACGAGTTGTTCGGGATGATGTGGCTGGCTTGGATATTTGCCTATTGGATGCCAAAAGGGTCTTTTGCGGCCGTCACTAACTAGCAATGGTCCGGCTTTTGCCGATACTGACCGGTCGAAACTCTCCAGCACAGATGTTGGAGGCAAACGGGGGGTTCCAATCTGGGGTTTTAACAAACTTTGTCGTAGCTCATTTCCTCAGGCTAAGTCCGTCAACAAGAATGATTTACAGGGTGGGTTAATTAGGGTGGGTTGTTGTTTGAAGGTGGGGTCGTGGGGTAAATTCCATCTTGATCTTGAAGTGATATGGGAAGTTAGTCCTCTTTTTGGGGTAAGGGGGGGGGGAGGGAAAAAAAACGCCTTTATCATTTCTGGACGGTGTATTCATTTTTTACTATCGCAAGTCGTGTAAGGGTCCTGGGAAGGGGGCCGGGAGGTTGTGTTGGATTTATAGACTAGAGTATGTGGATTGGCTCGAGAGAGTTGCAGATAGGGACGATCGTACACTTTTCTCGCTCACTATATGTAATACGGCCACAGATGGTGCCTTCTCATATCACTCTTATCAAAATATCGCCGGGGAAGCTCGCGCTAGCTTAGGGAGGGGAAATCTAGCTAGTGACGGATCGGGCGTATACCTCTTCCTTTAGGGCAAGCTCCGGGGGGGTATCGAAAAGGTAATAGAAACAAGGCGATAGTATTGGTGCTGTGGATCTCTTGGTATCATAGCGAGTCGGGGTGGAGAGGCGCAGAGGAGGGGTTCACTAATACCACCTAGGATACCCCTCGCCATTGATTCAGCCTTATTTACATTTAACTGCGGTTTTGGGAAGCGGATGGGAGGAGCGAGTGAGGAGCTGTGATTTTGGCCATTGAGGGGAAGAAATTATGCGCCTTATATTGATTATCCCCTGCTTCCTACGCCACGAATATAGACTGGCAATCTTCCGTTCAAACGAATTCACTCAATACAAGGGACCCTGGTGCCGCTGTTTACATTCCTAGAGGTGGCGATGAGTTGTGTGCCACTCTCTACATTTAAATCTCCGGAGCGGTTCTGAAATCATGCGCCTAGTCTGTGGAGATTGGCATCTACACTCTTGGGTTTATCGGTTTGTCTAGGGCGGTTCTCGTTCGAGCTTGGCACAACTAACTTGGACCCCAGATCCCCGGAATGGTGTTCTGTTGAGTTGCTGGTGATAGCTAACTTAGTATGTTGTGGTTGGTGATGGGAGTCTCGGGAGTGCTGTGGATGGTCATGGGGTTATCACGAATTATGGAGAAGATCCTCTAGGTATGTCTTTCCTTTGCTATCGCGAGGGTGTGTCTGGGTATAAGGATGCGTGAGGCGGTTCGTGGAAGGATTTGGGTGCTTTTATGCTGTGTATACACTCCTGTTTCTTAATGGGAAGGAGAGAGCGAAGTTACGACCTCACCTTTCCTACACTTTCCTGGCAGTGCAAGGTGAATCGGCTCACTCTTTACCGCTGCGCTATCAAATGGCTGCAGCAAGGTGCTCAGCACGGCAAATACTCCTCAAGGACTACGAATCCAAGTGCTGACGGTGGAAGTGGCGAGGGTAGGTTCAAGATCGTTGATTCCGGAAAGGCGGCAATTCGAGCTGGAGGTGCTAGCACTATTGTGGAACTAGAGGGAAAATAGGCTTGAAGTGCTGGTTAAAATAAAAAGGCAGTTCCCGACCTCGACCTATCCCCAACCTACAACTCCGCCTCACCGTGCTTGAAAGCATTAAGCTTACATCTCACTACCTCCCAGCACTTCTAAAGATAGTACTTTTTATGGATATTTTTCCTATGAGCAGTAATTGTAAAGGCTATGTTACTACTATTGCTTTAAGAGTAGTTGGACCTGATTTTGGTTTTCAGTGCCGGGGAGGCTGCGCATATCAGCGGAGGTTCCGGCCAGAGTGAAAAAGATACTAATCAGGGGTTGAAGGACCAAACACCAGGCTGGTACAGATGACAAAATGCGCCTCCCAACTCGCTGTTTCAACGGACGTACGATGTCAAAAAGGCAATATCAGGGACATAAAGTTTGTATTTTAGGCTTTGGCTAAAGAATAAAAGAAGACGAAGGAAATCTCTGTAGATATAGACAGATATTCTAATTAGGTCCGAAACGGACAATATACCCGTTCTATCACTAAAACGAAGTATCATTATCCGGAGGGAATTAATTATTGGAAAAAGACTGCGTTTGAACAATGTCGGCGAGCTGAAGGTGGAGGCAGGAGTAATTTCCCGGGGGGTCTTGAGGTAGCGGATGAAATGATAGAGGGGGTAGGAAATGGACGGGAGGATAGACAGAATGGGGAGGGGAGGCGGAGGGGAAGTAATGGTAAACCAGCAGAAGGGTTAGTGTCTTCATCTTCCGACCAGCGAGGGCCTCCTGGAGCCAGAATTTACGAGGAAGAGAGAGGATAAAAGGCGTAATCAAGGCTGAGAAGGAGGCTAGCGACGGTCGCGCTATCATATTCGAAACCTATGTATCTCGTCCGCAATTCGAAAGATCTTGGCCAACTGCTTTCGAGAGGGTGGCAGAATCGTTTGAGGGAGGAGGCCTTCCCCCGGACAAGAGAGTTGAACTTGAAGTAGAGGCCGAGATCATTGATGAGAGCCTTCTTTAAGATATCCGTGAGGGAGAGTTCAGCGATAGTGATTTTGAGGGTCTCTTTGATGTAATAGATGATCTGGAGGCCGAGAAGCGTGCCAAAATTAATGCTGAGAAGGGTCGCAAACAAGTGAAAATCGCTTGGTAGGAGAGCTGCAGGGACACGAACTAAAGATACCATCATCACTGCCAATACTAGGAGCCTCGGGCGGGGACGGGCCGAGTTGAAAAGAACTCGTCTAATAACAGTTCACAATCAACTGTCACAGATGCTTCGTTCTATCAAAGGCTAATTGAAGAGGGAGATGATATAGTCATCACTTATAGCACAGTCTGGTCTTCAACAGGCACTGTTGATCCAGATGTACCTACTTCATATCAAGTTCCTTCAAACGAGCAAAGACGGAGCCTCCTCCTCTAGATATTGAAAGTCAGGTACCGCCATCTTCCGATTACTCTGGCGTGCTTGAAACAATCTGTTCTACCCCCGACTCTGTTGGGGAGGTCTACATCTAACGGAAAGTCTTCTATGCTCTCTAACGGCCACACCTCTTCTGCACAACCTGGGGGCCGCTCTGCAGACTCAGGATCTGAAAACTCGAAAGCTCGAGCTTCGAGATCAGAACCTCTGCAGACTAGCCACAAAAGAGTTCTGTTTAACGGATATCTTCAAGCCGGAGAATCTAATTCCTTCCTTAATATATCCTCGAGGATCACTGGTCCAACCTTGGGCGAAGGAGTAACCTCGGCATCAACCCCCGAACTCCTGGAGGGCACTCCGGCAGAGCGCTTTCCTGGGCTGGGGCTCCCAGTTCAACCCGGCCCGAACCTGCCTCAGCCGATCCCAAAACGGAGAGCCCAGCTGTAGGGATTAAGAATACTATAGTCGTAGCCTTGTTTCTAAGTTATTTTCCCGGTGGGTTCCTTGCGCACACCCGCCCTTCTCTCCCCGCCCTGCCCCCTCTAAGGCTCCCGAGCTGTTGGTGGGCAGGGGGGTGGCTCCCGGATCGACGAGGGGTCTTCGCCGGATTGGTTGGTTGGGCGTTATATAAAAGATTAATTGCTGGCGCACAAAGGATTCAATGTCACTTCTGTGACATCTAAGTTAGCATGATGTTGACAAGTAATTTTTCCTTTTGCTAGGCAATTGCGATGCCCATGAGAACTACAAATGGGACCTTCCTTATCGTTCGCCGAGTGATTACTCATGACCGCTTGCACCCCTCACGTGAATCTCGAGCTCAAACTGCTCGGGCAGATGGCTAGTTTCGATACAGTAGAGGCTGACTCAGGGTTGATATTGAAGCCATCTCGATCCAGCATGTTTCAAAGATTGCTTCTAGGTAGGCCTGGTCGTGCCTGGCGGTTGAAGTAGGATCGGGGTGGTTGGACACTAAGTGTGGGTGAATGGGATATCAATTACACAGGCACCTCCGGCACCATACAAGAAGTGGAAATTTATTCGCTCGTTCTACAGAACCGAGTTGGACCGGTGCCCCGCGGCACACCAAGCTAGTGTGTCTGCATATCTTACGAAACAAGGAAGGCGTCGGGCAGTTGGGAGTGAGCGGGGTTTGGTTGGCTGGAGAGTGCCTTTCTACTACTGCATACACTAGTGCTGAGTAACTTTAGTAGCTACTTGTTCAACCCCCCGCGCCAAAACCTTTGTGAAGTGCCTTTTGTCTATGATGAACGATGGTTAAATGCCTCAGTATTTACAATTGGTAGTTGGTGGAGGTTCAAATGGGATTTTGATGGCTTACGCCTGAGATGCGGGTGCGCCTGCGGCCCATTGAGTGGGGGCTAAGGATCCAACTAGTGAATCAGCATACACACTGGCGAAGAGTGCTTCTCTTTTCCTCTGTATTCGTCCTTTCATTGAGGGTGCACGCTATTGGTGGTGTCTTTGAAGTTCTGGATGTATGGAGCGTGAGAAGGAGCATGGGGGTAATGTGCGGTACAACGGACGACTAAAAGAAAAGAGAGAAGAGAGAACGGGGTGAGGCGGTCGTGTTTTCTTTATTCCTTTCGATGGTTTATTGGTGGGGTAGTTGTTCGCTCGGTTTAGGGCAGTTGTGTTTGGTAAGATTACTAGAAGGCATCAAATCCCGTGATGAAAAAGTAATTTTCGAGCGCCAAGCTCTGAGATGATTTGTCGGTTTTGTACGGGACGTTGCGCGTACCGGACTCTTTTGACTGGTTATCAACATTATTTCACATTATATTACTCTAGTCCAATTTGTCCCAATCTCCACCCCGCGCGCTCTCTCGGCCTCCGACTTGAAGCGTCTTGGCCGTCGAGTGAGGTTGTGTGACTGATAGCCACACGCGCTTGGGGCTGAATCAATCTAGCAGAGAGTGAGGCTCACGGAAATGACACTAAGACGTCCGAATCCCCCTTTGCATTGGTGGGGAAAAATGATTCTCTTTAGCCTCAATTGAGACAAGTCAAAAGAAACCAGCCTTACTGGTATAGGCAATTCCAACGTTCCAGCGACACCGGTGTTGCGCTTCAATACTCGAGTAGTGCACCCACCACATTCCACACACTTATCCCTAAGCAACCTCAAATAACCTCCCAAAACCTTAGGCTCTGATCTCGGAATGTTACTACTCTCCCTGCCCAATGAACTTATCCTCCAAATCGTCCCATACAATAGTTCCCCCTTCCCCCGGTATCAATGTACTCCTCCGCCGGAGTCCGGCAAAGCACCTTGCCCGGGCCCTCCTAACAGGGTCCCCCAGGTGCGCTCAAGAGCCTACTACAAGCGCGCATTGTGCTGCGTTACCTATCATGAGACGGAGCCATGGTCAATAGCGAGGGGTGGTAGGGATCGTCCAAGACATAACAGTACTTCACGCCACACCACGACTGAATAATGTCGTGTTGACACAAAATGTACAAGTGGTACGCACCCTACTTGCCTACGGGATTGATCTAAATGTATGGGACTCGGCATGCACGCCGCTGTACGAGGCAGAGATCGCGCGTTCGGATAGTGCTAACCTTACGGAATTGCAGTCGGGGATCAATTATGGAGCTGGAAGGTTGGTACAGATGTTGGCTGACGACGAGCGTGAAGTGTGAGCTTCTTGGATTATCACAAAAGAGCGAAGCGATGTGCATGCGTGTAGTTGTGAAGCGGCGATAAGGTTACTGGCTAGCATGACGGGGGATGGGAACTAGGCTAGAATGGCCTTGCTCCGCTCTTGACGGTGGTAAAGATTGATCGCGAGGGCACCGCCGGGGAGCTGCTCCGCGATCCGCGGATGGACGTCAGCCAACCTATGTTCCAAAGCCCAAACTGGACGCCACTGCATAAAGCCACGAAAGCCACTGGTATGCCAATAGCCTACCTCTTGCTAAACAACCCACGGGTCGAGGCCATCGGGTAAACCACGAATTCTAGCGGAGCCTTCGGCTATAAGGTCGCACTCCGCCGTAAACGTGCGCACCCTCGGGGGCAAAACCCCACTGTATAGTACAAAGTAGTCAGCCTGAGCAACTGCGCCATCGCCTTGCTCTTTCGAGATGATCCTCGGGTTGTTCTGATCCCGTGGATATTACCGGAACCACGCCGCTGCATATAGTTGTTAGGGTTAGAGGGGTACGCGCAGTCAAAGCGTTCGTGGGAGACGAGAGGGTTGATGTCAATAAGTCAGATAGTCGGGAACATGCGCTACTGCATAAGGCGAGAAGATGTGGGAACGTCGCGGGTATGAGAGGGCTCTTTGCCAGGAGGGATCAAGAGTATTGATCCACGCCGTGGTAGTGCCGTGGCACGGTAGTGATCGTGGGCAGGGTTAGTTAGGATGACGGTCAGTAGTGGACGGTATAGTTAGCTGGTCGACGGGGCTTGCCTAGCAGGGGGAAACGGGGCGATGAATGGATACAAGCGAGGTAATGGTTGCAAGGATATGAGCGGGAGGGCTAGGGAGGCGGGTGGCACCCGTCGTAGCCACATCTGCTAGCCTATCAGGGACCGAGCAGTTGGTACGACACTTAAGCACTTGTGCTATACAAGGCACAGGGGGGATGATTTCGCACACTACTCTGTGACCTCCCCAATTTTCTAGTGTTTTTTGCTGGTCAGCCACTTTGTTGTGTGCGAAATCATCCCCCCTGGTACTTGTATAGCTATGATATTTCTTGGGATAAGTTCGGTTGAAGGAAAGAGTTGTAATGCGAAAAAACTTGAAGCCTTGGACCGCCCCAAAGGGGGCTGTAAAAGTGGGAGCCCGTCATTATTATATATTTTCCCTTCTGGGTACTTGGGCATGCAATCAAGACTATTCGACAGCACCTTCCCGCAATACTTTGTGCAGATTGCTGTAGCAAAATGATAGGAGGCAGCCAGAAACCAGTAGTGCTCGTAGGCATCCGTGGCTAGGTGCTCGAGGATTCTTCGGCGCCTTGAAGGAGTATGCTCGACGTCTTTAAAGTCCTCGCAGGGAGCTACGTGTCCGTGGCACTGTACAGGTTATGAAAGCTTCCTCAGGATCTAGTCCGTGAACTGATCGTCGTACCCTGGGTGAATCGATGATTATCGCCCGTTCCGGAGACCTTAAGAACCCTCGAATACTGCAGTGTACGGTACTGGCACTCTGGTGGGGTCTTGTTTTACTCGGGTATCACATTTCCATGCGGGATTGCGCACAGCACAGATAATGATTCCATCTAGTAATATCAGGCCAGCAATCAGTAGCACGATCCCGCTGCGTTAACAACGCATAGCAGTATTTCGTGCTACCAAGGTAAGAGCAGCCCCGCCCGCTTGATTTCAGTTCAATGCTAAAGTTAAATCCAGGTCAGCGACCAAGCAGTTGTCATATATAACTACCGTACTAAATCTCCCGTGAAATCTTCGTCGAAGCTTCGGCTAAGTCACCCACGACCACCAGCTACAGTACTCCACAATACAAGAAACCGTTCCATTATGTCTTTCTTAGACTTACCAAACGAGGTAATCCTTCAGATAGCAAGGGACCAAGACCTGCCCGATACGAACGCTCTCCTACGCACAAACCGGCGTCTCGCGCGACTCCTCGCTCACGTTCTCATCGACAACCTACTCTTAACCAACACAAGACTACAGCGCCATGGACAAAGTGTACTATTCTCCGCCGCAGGCCGGCAGGATAACGCGACGGTCAAAAGACTCCTGGACAGTGGACTTCCGAACAGAGGGGAGATACTCACAACGGCGGTATCCTCAATGAGCGAGACAACTATCCGGACACTGATAGACTGTGGTGTTGACACAACAGCCAGGGGGGGGAGCCGCCTGACGCCACTGCACGCAGCAGCCCTCGAGAACCGTCCCGCAATCGTAGAATTACTCCTAGGAGTAGACGGAATCGTCGTGAATTCGCAGCGGAATGGTCGAACGCCACTATGTGACGCTATCAGGACGGGCAGCGAGAAAACGGTGCAATTACTATTGCGCGATGAGAGGACCCAACTAAACCAACCACAGCCGGCGGCCCCGTCAGCGCTGCACCTAGCCGTTGATCTGGCGGACGAGAGAATTACACAGCTGCTCCTAGCGGAGGAAAGACTCGACGTCAACACTCGTGGCCCATCCAATAAGACCCCGCTGCATCAGGCTGTCTGCCGGGACAAAGACCGGAACCACATACTCTCAATTCTCCTAGCAGACAGGCGGGTAGACCCGAACCTCAAGAATCAAAGCGGTCAAACACCATTTTACGAGGCGGTGAAGCTTGGATGCGAGGCCACGGTCCGGATATTCCTGGCCTCCGACGTGGTGGACATTAACTCCGGGGACTCTGCCGGCGAGACGCCGATTCACCGTGCTATCTCGCTCGGTTGGAGGGGAGTATTGCCGCTTCTGGTTAAAGACTCGAGACTTAATATAAATTTGCCGGATCGCCATGGGAGGACGCCCTTGCACTTGGCGGCTTCTCTGGACCAAATACATACTGTGCGGTTACTCCTGGATCATAGAGAGGTGGACGTCAATGCCTTGTCCGGGTCTGGAGATACGCCGTTGCATGTTGCGGCAAATAAGGGACATGAGAGGGTGGTTAGGTTGCTGATTGAAAGGGACGATCTCGATATTGATGCCTGCCGTCCTGGTAAGAGCTCTGTTAGGTCGCTGGCGAGAAGCTATTCCCCTGCTATTAGGAAGCTTGTGCTAGATTATGGGAGTTCTGAGCAGCAGGGTATGGAAGAGACGCCCGTCCCTGGGAAAGAAGTGGTCGGAGGGAGAACTGGGAGGAGGAGGAATAGATGGGGGTACACCTAAGGTGTGAATCACAGGGGCGTCCTAGGATGCAATATTGTTCATGACAGCGATAGGGATGCTCAGCTGAGTTGAGTTGCTATGATCGAAGATCCAATTGTGCTGTTGCTAACTTAACTTAGCACCACCCTCCATAGCAAATTAATACGAAAAATACACGAAGCGAAGATGAAACAACGGCCCCTGGAGCTCTGAAGAGACTCTAACCAACCCAATTCCTCAGAAAACCCAATGGCTCCTCCAGCGGCGAGGAGTATCTCCGGCGCACAGGCACGGAGTTAATCCAAGGTCAATTTCTCTGCGCCTGCCCGGTGGCGTACGTGAGCTAGGCCCCCACAACTCCAACATTCACCTGAACAAATGCTCCTTGCTGTAGGATTGGTAGAAAATACGAAAAACAAGCACATGAGGCAATTATTTTCTCTTGCTTGGTGGTTTTTCCGTCCATTCTCCTGATCCCCTCGTGCACGTGCAAGGATGAAACTCTTTCGATTTGCCCCCCTACTCGACTCTATCAATGGGTGGGAGAAAGGCGCTGCGAGTGCTGTTAGGTTGTATGTCCAGAAGGGAAATACCATCGGTGAATTTCTAGTGGTCATCAAAAAGGCGTCGTTTCTTATATGCAAGTATGTAGGTGGGGTAACGCCTTCAGAAATTACATGTATCAGCTTCTCATCTACCAGCACCACTATATTTAGAGGTCTCCGGGGGTGGTTGTGGTCTTCAGCTGGTGGAGTAACATCGTTATCGGTTCTAATAATTGTTTCAGGAGCCTTTACAATGTGATACTAAGGGATTACTTATACAAGTGAGTGCCTGTAGCATGTGAGAGATGGTTGCCCGAGAGGAGCCAGAGCCATTTTCAGGGTTACAGGTTGGTAGCAATAATACCTTCTCCTGTTGAAGGGAAGTAGTTCGCAAGTGCCGGCAATCACAACCTCCATTGGTTTTCTATTACCGGGAAATTATACTAGCAAGAGCTTATCGCCCACTAATAAGATATTTTATAAACACCGATGCGGTAGCTCATACGTTGATCTTTTGTACAGCAAGCAAACACTATCTGCTAAACTGCGAGAGTCCTATGATAAGGGATATCTTAACCTCCCTCAACTACTTTCCCCCCCCCACAACCCCACATCCCTTACTACTGAGTTAAATGATGAAACGATATATTTCTCACCGTCTCCCATACAATCAGGGCATTGAAGCGTGCAACGAATGAAATGGAATATACCAATACCTCCTATTTATATCATATCAAAATCAAAGCGAACGCGAGGGAGGCGACCACTATCGCCAAGACGTATGCACATAAACTCTATCCGTCGGCCTCTTCCACACCACCGTAAAAACTCGTTAGATCCACTATCGGAGATCTCGGTTGCACCGCTTCATCAAACCACAACAGGCTCTTAGCAGAGTAGGTTATACCGGTGTGGGAGTATAACGTGACCTTCCCTTAGTTGGATGGTGTGTTGCGCATGCCGTATCCCTCTCCTGTGGTGAGGTCATAACCTCTGAATATATTGGACAATAGACTGATGTGGAACTGACTTGCTTGTGGATGTATTGTGTGTGTGTTGGTTATCTAGATAAATACATGAGAGAGGGGCCTTTTATAGGATACACTATCCTTGCCAAGCCTCCTTAACTGGGCGGCCAAAAACAGAAGCCCCTTTCAAACAACCCGAGTACGAAACTGTGCCCACACCGGTTAACGAGATCCAACAGGCTCAGCCTCTCCCGGCTATACCTCATCTGGGAAACACTATTCCTTTTCGGGGTGTTTTGTCTCGGATTACCAAAGAGGAAGAGCATGATTACTACTTGAAGTAATACTGGGAGTCGAAACGGGTTTGAGTTACGGTTTTTCGAGTGGTCGACGGTAACCCCACACACTCAAAAGCGCGGGGTAAGTCGGTAAAAAACAAGCATGCGTCGTGCAAACGGTTCGGCACGACCCGACCGAGCCGCACCCGAGTGCCGGTTATTCGAGAGACTGCGTGCCAAGCCTTTCTTTTTCTTTTTCTTTGGGAAATCGCACTTCACCACTCATGAAGACTTCGAGATCGAGGGGTATAGTGCACCCCACAGAAAACGAGCGTAAGAGCGGAATAAATGTTGGTAGCGTTGGTAATGGGCACATTGATTTCCTACAAATAATTGTGCGAGCCCGCTAGTACCGTACACTGAGTTTCTATTTATTTTTTTAAATTTTATATATAACTCGTCTTAGACGAGTTATATAATAATCCTAGTAGTAGAATGTTGTACTATAATATTGGAAGCATCGAGGAGCGCAGATGACAGGAAGCGCACGTATTATAGAGGAGCACAGAAGTGTGGACGTGTGTGTGGGCACACTAGGGCATAAACGGATGTATGAGGTTATGCGTGTACAGTACGATAGAAGTTTTCTCTTGGTAAGTATAGCAGTCATCAGCTAACAACCTCTAATAGACAACGCGCACCTCGATATCTCTTCCTACTAACACGCCTGAGCGATCCTTTCACCTCCATCAGCAAGAAGCGCCGGAACGCTGAGGGTAGAATCTTGCCCGTGAGCACAAATACTCACAGGCATGGCCATGTGTTTTTCTGATGCCTTTTGTTCTGGCATCCCTTACCTAGAACGAGTACCATCTAAAACGGCTAGTAGGGAAATACAGGCACCCAAGAAGGCGTTCAACAAGCGCACCCTCCTTTCCCAACATTTTTTTTCTCTTTCTGCTCTTCCCCGCTTTGCCGCCTACTATGCACGGCGCACGATATTTCAGTACCCCTCTCTGGGATTAAAATAGCAGTTTATGGTGGGCAATATGTACTCAATCGCGCCTGCAGTGGCCGGTCAGGAGTCTGACCAATGGCAGAGTATCAGGGGAGCTGTAGGCAAAATTAACCAGCTCGCAAAGAAGGAGAATCGCAAAGGCAGGTGGGTTTCCAAGGACAACTATGGTCACATGAGGCCCAATGTCTATGTGAGAGTTGGCATGTAGGCGGAAAGGCAAACTGGCAACCCATCCATTCAACTGGAAAGAGGCCTGAGGGTGTCCTTGATGGCCCCGTAATAGAAGAGGTGTGGATGGTTGGCTGTCTTTGCTCCTGAGTGTTGGGGTGAGTGTTTGGGCGCCTTTGATTAAAAGAGTACCAAAGAAGCATCCTTTTGGCATTAGCCAGAGTTTGAGTTTCACTTCAAGGCCCCTCCAATGCCGTTTGGAGACCTTTCCAGCGCTGTTCAGAGGACCCTCCCTTTCTCCGTGTTGTCGCTGCTGGTTTCACGAACTTCAGCCGGCAGGGAATCATGTTACCTCTTACTTTTGTGTGCCCTGAAGGGCGTCTTCAAATTGAGATTCGAGTCGTATATTGTTATTGGTTAGCAAGGCTCGCAGAGTTCCTTCCAAGTTTTTTCCTTTACAAGAGTGTCATAGGCAGTATCCAAAGGGACGAGGTTAGATAGTGATGGTATTATAATCCCAGTAGTAGAGCACTGCAATAGGAGCAGAGATAGCGCAGGCCAACGGGCAGCGCGGGCATGTATGGAGGAACACAGAAGTATGGACGGGTAAACGTCCTACTAGGGCAAGCACGGATGATTAGGACCTATGCGGAGACAGATGGCTATCACATGTAAGAGCAGAGTTTTACCTACTAGAGGTGAACCGTAGCTAGCAACCTCCATAGCGAATACAACTCCAGCATCTCCTCCGTTAAACACACCCGAACACGAATCGTGCCACCTCCATCAGATAGGACTTACCACTTGGAGATTGCACAGGGAAAAATAGCAAATTAAGACTTGGAAAATGGTCAGCGCAGTGGCGTTGCCTTTTCTAATGCCTGTGCCTATTTCAGTCAGGCACTCCTATTACTCTCTGCCTCTCGTCTAGCGTCTGTCGGAATTGGGTGGTGTGGTGGGCGGCGATGGGGTATAAAACCCTCCAAATCTGCCCCGAGTTGAAGCTCCAACGACCAAGGAATATATGTCCCAAGGGGATACACGACTGCCCTACGGTTGACCCAACGCTGGAAGTTGCCAAATCGATCGTTAAACTTTGTTTTCTTCTCTTGTGCTAGTCGCCGCAGAAAACAACAGGACCTCATCGAGATAGACCTCAGTAGAGTGTGCAAGACCTCATTATCGCGATGTATTCATCAAGCCACGATGCCTGGAATAGCCAGGAACCAGCCCAGCAGCAGCAATACCATGGTTCCCCCGTAGAGCGGGGAGGCCAGCTGTGGCAGCGGCGAACCCCCCACTCGGATTGTCAGAATGATGGTGATCTCGGCTCCTACAGGGTGGAGTACGGAATTCTGTCTGATATCTGCGACTCGCCCGGCAGCTTTGAACAGCGTTCGTATAATACCGGTAGCAACCACACTAATTACTTGCGACAAAGCAACTCGGGTTCGAGCTGTATCGACCCCACACTTATCCAACACAGCAGGTAAGCACACAAGCTCCTATCTTCCGTTCTTCCCAAACACTTGTACCCATAATAGCGAACTGACCACCAACCAACCATATTATCTAACAGCCAACACCAAGCCTACTTGACTGATCAGCCACCCGTGGCCTATCCGGATCCGTTGACTGATACCGCCCTCAGTCCTGCCCTATCTCCCTACCAAAACGGCTCGTTCACCCAAGCCGCCGGATACGATACCAACCAACCTAATGGGTACTTCGATCCCAATCTCAATCGTCAGCAATATCCCGTTAGGCAGGTGCAATGGCAAGTGGCAAGCGACCACCAAAACCAAGAGTTTTACCACAGCCCAGACAACAGCAGTTCTACCCATTCTCTTCCTCCTAACCAACCCGTGCACGACGATAAACAAGATGTTGTGGCCGATAACTCAAACCCGGGCCTCCACGTATGCCGCCGATGCAAGATAGGGTTTAAGCGACAAACGGACTTGGAACGCCACTGGGATACAAGTAAAAAGCATTCACCCGACCCGAAAGGACCGTCTTGCCCCCAGAGCGGCTGCAGTTATACCGCGAGGTTCACACGGCCTGACAATTGTAAGGCCCACTACAAAAAACTGCATGGAAAGAGCGATGAGGAGGCAGACGAGTTTCTCCAGCAGTGGAGGGATAGCGATGAGGGGCAGTATTGGATGATGAAGAAGAGGAGAGGAAGAGGGAGTGTAGGGAGATGATGGAGTTTTCTATTATTAGTGTTCTACTACTTGTGCAACCTGTAGTAAAAAAAAAGACAAAGGGATTCTGGGAGTCTAGCTGGAGCGCTTGGTAGCTAGCCAATGGATTTCGGTGTCACAATCTTTTCCTAACGTAAGCTGGGCAATCGGAAAGGGGAGGAAGCATCACATCAAGGCTGATCCGGCATCAGCGCTTTTTCATTCATTTTGTTGTATAATACTTCCTCCTTCTATTCTCATGTGCAAGTACCGGTAACTCTTATTTAGCACAAACGAACTCCCGTATGTACAAGGCATAGGGATAAAATATCCAAACGGTTAATTTAGGTTAACCCGCAAAACAAACCCTGTCTTGGGCGAAATCTTTATCCATAGCACTTATACGGTACTCGTACTCGAGTAATGTAGTGTGGCAAACCAAGATTAACTGAGCGCATCAAGACAGCAACAAGAAAAACTTTTACCGTCTTACAAGTACCACTCAGAGTCTAACATTTCGCATACAAGCCATCCGCCTCTAACGTATCTCTCTTGGATTGTTGAAACGATGGAAATTTTTATGCCACCCATCCGCATGTCTGAGACACAGGTTAATTAGCAACTTTTGTTAATTACTACAAATTCGCAGACGTTCGAGAGCCCAGACCATAGCTAATATTAACAATATGATTGTGCGAGTATCATATAATACTTACTGTACACACACATCCTCTTCACATAAGAGTACAAGTGCTAAGAGAACATCTTAGTAATCTCTGTCACAGGCACTAAGAGGGATGACATAAGCTGTTGAAAAGGTGGAAATTTTTAAGAGATAACACCCGGTGTATATTTTGCATGGTAGCATGTACAGTAGCTAATGGAGCTAGAGTTTTTTTCTCCAAAAGATCTCTGCAGGATATATTGCTTTCTCGAAGAGTAGTGGCTGCTTATGAGGAGCTAAATGCTTGACTGGAGTAGGCATGGAGAAGATGGAATAATCTTTGCCAGTGCCAATGATCTCATCTCTACTTGCACTACGGAGGTACAGAGCCTAAGTTTTGTACGTTCCACAAGCGAGTTTTGCTGGCCTTACGCCCTGTGGAACATACAAAACTTAGGAGTTGTACCTCCGTATACTGTACACTCCCGTTCGCAAAGTTTTCGCGGAGGGATAGGTACTGTGGCTATGTCTTGGCGGCAATGGAGGTACTGGTACAAGGATTTGGGTAGACTTTGAACTAAAAAGGTTGTACTGGTACTTTCGTTGCCACAAAGACATCGCCACAGTACCTGACCTTCCGCGAAAACTTTGCGAACGGGAGTGTACATACCGATGTGACCTAGGTCGGATTTGGTAGGGTAGTATTAGCCGTGTGGGCTGTTTTCGCCCACAAAAAATCGCACACAGGTAGATATGCAAGCTATCGTATCGTATCATAAATCCGACCGGCGATCGGCACCGGATGGGTGCATTTCAGTAAGGCTGATCTGAGAGCCATCGAATCAGCACTCTTCACTCCCCTTTTCTTTGGTCTTTTTATACCATTGTACTAGTACTATACTGTACAGTGCTCGAGTATAACAGCTTTCTCCCCCCACCCGCTTGTGTAAGTGTCATTAACTTTTATTTCGTCAACTCCCGTATATGTAAAGCACGGTACTGTAGAGTACCATACGGCCCACAAACTGCACCAGGTCCCAAATTCTAGTACTGTACAGTATTGACAAAAGAAAAACCACACGTCGTGACAAAGTAGCTGGCTGGCCGGGTAATAATCGACATTCAGCAATCCTCTCCGATCGCCCTCCAGCACCGTGTTAACTTGAGTGGCGCCTTGGCAGAGTTTGATCGCCTAAGACAAGTGAATTTGGAGAAGATCGTACGGTAGGTGAACGGGTTGGTTGACAGCCGTTTAAGCGATCTTCCTATTCCCACTTTGTTCACTACTAGGCTTTCTAGGGAGCTTTTGTTTCAAAACGGATATTAGAACCCTGCACGGAGATACTCAATATATCGCGGTAGTCATTGGAAACGATTGAACCCAATGAGCTGTGGGCCAAATAGATATTTCCACAGTTGCTACTTGGATGCGAAAGGTACAAGGACAAAACAAAAACAAGAGATGAAAGGCGGAATGAGAAATGAGTTGAGACCAGCTTTATTGATTGGTGTTTTTGAAGAAAAGGAGAACTTGTTTAAGAGCAAGTAAAAAGGAAGATTTGAGAAAACAAGCCAGACCTGCCACCAATGGCCACCAAGAAGTTCCATGACTAAGCAATTGTGCTCCGGTAGGCAACTCACAATATCTAACAGTAGGGTATTCGCAGCGGACCGCCTGATGTGGAGATTGACTCTGCGCTTCATGCACTACTAAGCTGTCTTTGTCTGTTTCTTTCTTTCTTCCTTGCTCGGGCAACGAAATGACGGTTTCCCGTGAGGTATACACTGTAGATCGCCCTAGGTTAAGAGAGAAGAGGTCTGAAAAGAGGTAAGAGACCCGGTATCATGCCAGGACAACTTCATGGGTAAGCGACAACCCCTCCAGCAATCTACCGGTTTGACATCGGCTGACCAGTATCCAACACCTGGCTCACGGGTCCGCAGGTTCCCGAAACCCTGGCGATTCTACCGGCAACCCCACGGCTCCTTCCGATACGATACCAACAAGCCCACCAGCGGCTCAGCACCTCAATTTTTTAGTTAAACCAGCTGCTCAACTTTAGGTACTGTACTCGGAGGGTACAAGTACTCGAGTACATGACAAGCGCTCCCTCGGGTACAACCACTGCGTTCGGGAAAAATCCCATGACAAATAAAAACCAAAACTATGACCACTCATATCATACAGGCAAATATCACAGTTTAAATCTCCTTGCAAGTTCCCTACATTGTCATAAACCAAAAGGCCATGGCTGAACTTGAGATCCCCTTGTGAAAGGAAGTTCCTCCAATCTTAAAGGAAGTTTAACCTTGTTCAAGAAAATAAATAAAATCACGCTCTTCATCATATCCCATCCTCGTTTAGGCTCAACACCTCAGTTCATTCTGGCTATGACACCGCTGGTGGAAACGCCATTCAAATGTGATTGAGTAAAGGTTCCAAATATTGCTCTCTCCATGTTGATAATATTGTCCCTGGACCAAATTAACCACGTATCAACCAACATGAAAAACTCCTGCCATAACAATAGTGCTCCCCCACCAACCCCAATATCATGAAACCCAAAAATACAAATTAAGAATGTAAATTCATAGTAGAGTATATAGTAGAAACTAATATTTGATCGAGAGAGGTCTCTTTAGGTTGAGTTGAAAGTACAGAGTAATGAGGAGTGTTGTGTTGCTATCAATCGTCAATGGGGTTTTAATTTTAATTTTGCCCACGCACCATATTATATAAATAATTGCAGAGATCAAATGACAAAATCTAGTGGGATTACTTAGTAGTCAAGGCCCATATTACCCCATAGTCCTTTGGGTGCTACGCCTAAGAGATCACGTTAAGAAAATAACCTGATCTGGAAAACATTCTCCTTTAATTGAAAATCAATTAAGGGCATCTGGAAAGTATCCTCTCAGCCGGAAATAGATAACCAGGGTTTCAAAATAAGACACATTCCACCCATTTCTTGACTAAGAGATAATAGTTGACTGCTAGAATACATGGCGCCAATCTATGAGATTCGTTTCTAGCTATATCCTACTTTATTACTTAGAACTTAGCAATTTACAGCACTGCACTTGTGCCGCCTGTTCACAAGATAAGGACCCCCTCCTTAATCAAGCTGAACTTGAAGATCGGGAGGTTCCCAATCATCAGAATTAGAAAGAGGCATATGGCCGATCATCCGGGGGCCTCCGCGCTCAGAGAAATGTTCTATCTTTCTTGTTCTAGTATAAAGGGTAGGGAACAATTAACCCTAATAGGTAGGGATATATTCGGCTGGTGAACCTTAAGAACCATAAGACATTTTGGAATAAGTATGGACGGATGCCAATTCCACCGGTAGTCAGCTACAACCACCTACCGGTACTACCCGCCTATCATAACCTCAGGCGTTGGCAAGGTCCTTGGGTCAGGGGTGGGGACGGCTCTGCCAGGAGGCTGTCAACGACCCTCTGGCCGGGCGACAAGGAGAATGGGGCAAAAGCACAGATAGACAAGGGTGTTTTGGCACAAGATAGGACAAATTGACCAGAAAAGAACTGTCCCCCCGGTACATTTACACGTGCACTAGAAGATAAAACATAAGGATAAGGCTCTAGAAATAAGTAACAAATCTGGGTAGAGTAGCGACGGGTCGCTTCGGCAGATATGTCGGGGTACGGTATGCGGAGAGTGTATGCTGGGTACTGATCAGCGAATCCAGCCCCATCCATCCAAGACGGGTGAGGACGACAAAAGACGAGACTGTCTCGTCTTTGGACGGGACAGACCGCGTTGGCGCCGTCCTGGACGGGGTCGACTAACAGACACGCGGAATTGCGCAATGCGAAAAAAATACCAGAATCCAAACAAGTTACCGTAGGGAAATAAAAATAAAAAATAAAAAATAAAAAAGTGAGGCTCGAGCCGCCTGCCAGGGTGATAGTCGGACTGGTACAGATACAAACGTCATAGTGGGTCAATCCATATCCGTATCACTAATAGTAAGTGCAAGCTATTCCTTAACACTCGACTATACACCTGCCGAAGCGACATACCACCAGTGGCGACTCTACTTGAATCTGAGAGGCCGACTGCGGAGGATGAAGGCGGATAGCTAACTAACCAGCTGAGGTCAACTCTACCGTACTTGTAGATATTAATATAACAGCGAGGCTCCGGGAAATTTTTACTGGCATGATCCCTATTGATCAATGCATGTAGATTCCCGATTATTACAGATTTCGATCTCCAGGCACAGCTATCGCGATCAGAAAAGCACTATTAGTCATACAGTACTATTTGGGATTGTCAGCTGTCAGCTCAGAGTGTCCCATAGTCTGTTTTTCTTGAGAGATTGATCGGGTCCCTGTACTCGAGTACTGCAGGATTAAATTCATATCTACTGTATTAGGACAATTACTTGTATGTACCCGAGTACAGTATAAAAAGCAGAGTACCGACGGGTTGGTAAAACGGTCACCTAACCGCTGTGGCCCTAGCAACTGATGTACGGTACCGGTGCGGTACCTGTACTCGAGATATCATGCTACCGGTATACCCGTGATTTTCCGCGTATGCTACCAACGTGGGTACGATAGTACATTGTGTATGATACTGTACTCGTATACGACGTGATTAGAACCAAGCAAAGCCAGAACGGAGCTATTTGTTAAGACTCCGGGTAATATTCGTGCAAACTATGGCGAGTTGGCGTTCTTCATGCCCCCTGTTGGCTCACATGCGCTCATGAGATTCAATACTTGTAGAAAGAAGAGCTGTTATTCCGCGCCTATGAGGAAAGCTAACCGGTAACGAACGGATCCATGTGATAACGGTTTTTTTTTCTTTTGGGAGGGGAAGGATTTCGAACACGGTACGATACGCTTATTTCTGAATGCCATCGACCCGGAAACATACCATCGACCCGGAAATATACCATCGGAAAAGTAAAGCCCTTGCAAAAGCACACCTTGTCACAAACTAGACGCACGACCCCAACCCGCCTTTATCTCTCCAACGATTTAAAGGGATGCAAAAACGTCATAGATAAACAAAGAATTACTTGAACCCTGCCAGCATTCTTCCAAAATTTCCTGCAATATCTTAAGATGAACCAATAGGTGAAGCTGTGTGGTGATTTTCTAGGGATTCTTGACAAAAAATAATATAAACTACAGCGCTTTTGGCTGGGAGCAGACCAGTACTTGAAAGCCTTTCTGAAAGTGAATATATATAAATACAACAATTGACGGCATTCGTCCTTTTTCACTTCATACCCTTTTGCTCTTTTTTTTCCACTGCTTTATGATTGGTCGAAGGGGGTGGTTCCGTGTGAAGGTTTTAGTTTTTTGGTGGCATGATACTGTTATACCTCCCGATCAATGGTATCCAAAAGGTTTACTCCCCCAGTATAACCCCGGGACATGACCTAACCTCCGGCATATTCAACAGGTGCGGCAGTTCAGTTTTCTTTTCTTTTTCTTTTTTGAATATCCCGAAGTAGAGTGAAGACAGGAAGGCGGGTCCAGACATCCTAAAGGACACCCAGCTAGGCAAATGTCTTTCTCAACTCCTCACTTCTTCTCCCTTCGCCTCTCCGTAGAACCCCCCCTCCAGGATAAGGGCCTATTTGGCTGTCATGGTTCCGTCTTCAGGACCGTTCCATTGTAAAACAGTTCGACTAGTAGAAACGGTTGTTTTGCTAATTTGGCACCGTCCCCCCCCCGGGAAACATGTTTGAATTAACAGCCAACCTTTCGTTGCTAAACAGCCATTGCGTTCATCCCCTTTGGAACAGAAGGGAAATGGTCATTTGTGTGGGACGGCGGGACGGGACTGTTGCGGCCAGGCAGGCCCGAAGAGATCTTGCACACCTTTGATCAAGGGAAAACTCCAGGAGTGGCTCTTTAGGACTAGGTAGAGACTTCAGGTCTCAACTTGAGGTCTTTCCGGCCCCGTCCAGAGGTGGCGCCCGCTCTCTGTGTTCTCGCTGTCGGTTTTATGAGTTGCAGTCGGCGGGGATCATGCTGTCTCTTCCTCTCATGTGTCGTGAGGCTCGCCATTGAGTTGAGACCAGAGCTATGCCTGGTCGTTGGTCAGCGGGGTCCGGTGAGTCTTTCGGCGCGGTCTCTACTGCGGGGTGTTTCATATCGTACCTAAAGCGGCGGCGAGCCGAGCTCGAGTTTAACACTTGGCAACCCCAGGGTGAAAAACAGTAAGCAGGGGCAAGGGAAATTGTTAATAGGCGTCGCCTTTGCGATGCCTGTGGTGATCTTCACCAGGCACCTCTTGCCCCCCCCTCTCACGCCTGGCGGGAATTAGGACGAGTGGTGATATAGGTGATAATGAGGAGAGGGGGTTGGGCAACTCAGATATCAATCACCTTATCACGGGAGAGCTGTCGCTGGGAGTAACCTCGCAGCAGAGGTGGCAGATCCTCTCTAAGTCCCGCTCTCCTTTCTCCCCTGTACTATACTCGAGTATATAACAAGCTCTTCACTCCCTCACAAATCGGCCCTCATTCGATCCCTACCAATCCAAATACTGCCTGCCTCAGGAAGACATGCCACAGCCCTACGGCCAACCTAACTCTGGAAGTTACCAAATCGATTATCAAACTTTGTGTTCCTCTCTTGCGCTAGTCAGTGTAGAAAACATGGACACCTTGGAGATAGATACCCGCCGATTGGAAAGGACCCCGCCGCCACAGGTCTTTTCACCGGGGCATGATGCCTGGCATAACCAAGCAACATCCCAACAGCAGTATCATGTCACCCTCTCAGAACAGGTAGCCTACCCATGGCGGGGGGGTTTCTACTCGAATGATCACAGAGATGGCAATGTTGGTTTCTGCAGTCCTAGTATTTATGGTTCTGGGCCGACGCAAGACACCCCGCCAGACGACAGCAGCTCCCCCCGCAGCCTTGGGCGGAGCTCCCATTCTGGCACTGTGGGCTCGTATGGTACCCTGGAATCGTATGGCAGTAGCAATACTAGCTACTCCCAACCAGCGGGCACAGGTTCGGGTAGTACGGATCCTATATTCATGGAGAGCGTCAGGTAAGCACATAAGCTCTTATCTCCCGTCTCTTCCCGAATACTTGCAGCCATAATAGCGATCTAACCATTTGCTCACCTTTTGATCTGATAGTCCCCTAGAGATCTCCCTAACTGGTATACCTCTAGTAGCCTCCCCCGAGGAGTTGGCTGCTGCTGCCTCCAGCCCTACCCTATTCCACCACCACCAAAGCGGCTCGGCCGCCCAAGTCGCTGTATACACTACCCACCCAACCAACGGCTACTTCGACTATAGCCCCAACCACTCACAATATCTCGTTAGACAAGAACAGCGGCTAGCTAGTGGTCCCCAAGACCAGGGACCTTACCCCGACCTAAACGCTGGCAGCCTTGGGTTTTCTCCTCCTCCTCCTCCTCCTCCTCCCCCACACCAGCCCACGTACCCCGGCGATGAAGGAGGCGCAATAGCTGATCACCCAAACTCGAATCCCCATGAATGTTGTGGAGTGGCATTTGGACGCCGGACCGATATGGAACGACATCAGAGGACAAGTAAGAAGCACAACAAGGGCGGACACGGACCGACTTGCCCAGTGAGAGGCTGCAAATGCTATACTTTGAACTTCACGAGGCCTGATAACTTCAGGGTTCATTGTAGGAAGCTACATGGAATGAGCACTGATAAGATAAATACCTATCTCAGGGAAAGGGAGTATCGGAAGATGCCCTAGGTTCTCGGTGGGGCTGAGTGGTCGTGTGGCAATATGGTGATGCGAGAGTACGGTAGTGAAGGGCGGTGGTGGTGTTGGATCAAGGCATACGGCGGTGGTGGAGTAAGGGGAAGAAGAAGAGGGGGGGGGGGGCACGATGGTGTGGTGAAGGGGGGGCGTTATCTGTTCAAGCGAGGCTCTCTTGCTTGTACGACCTTGGCAGTGGGAAGAGTTCGACAAACAATTTGAGGGAGGCTCTATTGTCGTACAGGTTGCAACCCTGTTGGCTGGCTGTGGGTTAGCATCCTTTTTCTCTCTTCTCTTGCTTTTTAATTTCGTTGTATGATAATTTTTTCTCTTTTTCTTGTGCAGGTATTTGACGAGCTGTGCTATACGACCTAACCTGTTTTTATTCCTCTCTCCTCCTATTTTTTTCCTGCTTTTCTTTTTTTGCTGGCAAAATGAAATGAAACGACAGCTCCCCCTGGGATAAACACTGTGGATCACTCGAGGTTTTTTGGGGTGAGGTGAGATTCCGTGAGAAAAATGTGGATTGCGCTGTTTGGTGGCAGGGTCCCAGGGTCGGATACGCGAATTCCCGAAACCCCAACCCTATCTATGCTTGTGTGCCCAACCGCTTCGCACCGTCTGTCGGTCAACGCTTTAGTCCATACCGACCACGATAGTAAAAATTCCATCTGAACATGATTGACTGGGGTTATGAGATGAAAATTGAAATATTTCTCCTTACATATTAGAGCAGAGATTCGAATAAAAAATCTGTTTGGGGCTATTAGTAATCAAGGGCCGAGTTGAAAGCAACGGGGCTGCGGCAAATTCTGGGTAAACTCGACCCGCCGCCATACTTCTTTTTAAGGTATGATATATAGCTACTATTCTTCTTGAAGGCTAACCTTGTGGCGCATTCGCTTTTCTGGGGATAGTAACTACCATACAGGTAATAGTGGCTAGTCGAGTTTGCTCAGAATTTATGGTAAATCCTTTTCGGGGATTGTTTTCGGGCAGGATTCCGGTAAAGGGACATTGTAAACTGGATGCCAGCGTGCGGGCAATGCCCCGAATGTACCGTCTCCCCCAGCACTCGGAGATACAGTGTCAAGTACCGTACCGGTGCTCGTGCTAGAGGCACCATAAAATATTCTAGACATATCAGGCTGTCAAAATATGCATCCCAGAACAAGTTGGTTGAATTAAGACATTGAAAGAACAGACAGCATTGTTTCGAGTGCTGGTTGATGCGTATGCTGTTTTTGTGACTAGGATCCTCCTTGATTGGTGGGCAACACAACCCTAACCCTTATTCTAACTTCTTCGAGTAACCATTTTGCATTCCCCCGGGCGGCCCTTCAGTAAACATTCGGGGCACTTCTGTCGCCGTTTGTTTCTTACTGAGTATGATAATAGAAAGAGAGAGTTAGCGGAGCCTTCCCAAGGGCTCGTAGTACCCTCAATTGCCTGACGTTTGTAAAAACGACTGCTACTGCTATGGGAAAAATCTTGAGGCTCCCGCAATTTTTTGCCCATAAGCAACACCGGCAGCAGTCGTTTTCACAAACTTCAGGCAATTACGAGTACTTCGAAGAATATGTGGATTTTACGGACACACCTGCACTGTACTGTAGACTATCACGCGTTTCCAATCAGTGACTAATTTCGAGCCATTCCTGTTACCCAAGAGGCGCTGAGCCATTTGCCGTGCTATACCCCCAATAACTTTACCCATTTGTTGGCGGGAGTCCCCTTTTGTTGGGTGCAACTTCAAGATCAAAAGGTGCAGTTTCGAAATAACTCCCTGAATGAAGGCGGTTCTGTGGGGGGTGGGGCAGCGTGGGCTGGGGTTAGGTTTCTTGCGGCGAGGTGTCGGAGGTGAGTTTATGAACACAACGGGGAAACCATCAAAATGCCACCAATTGCAACGGGCTTGTCTGATAAGCATAATTTCCCGTGATATTGTCGGAAGTGCTGAGCAGGGAATGGTCACCGGTACTTTCTGTGTTACAATTTCTTAGTTTAGGTCTTAGTGAGGCTTTATAATCATGGAATACAGTGCTTAAAACGCCTTAGGGAAATATATAATAGAAACGAGCGGGGTAAATACTCCCAGCATTGAACACCTATCTAACCACTTCTCCATGTCGTCACGTTGAGACCCCGTGGTCTGAGCCCTTATCGGGGGGTGGGGGGGTGGAGCTGGCGGTTTTTCTTCTTCTATGGTATGATACTTCCTTACTTTTTTGGTCCGCCAAACCTCATCGCAGGCGCGCTATGATGGTCACGGGTTGGCTAGACTTTGCCCAATGACGCGATTGCCGGAACATCATTTCTACGCCGCCCAACGGCCGAGCACGAAGTAGGGTAGCCCGAACTTATCGGGACTATTACACGGGGGGCGTGTATTCCTACTCGTGGACTGACGAAAATGGTTTGATTCGTATTTTACAAGCACATATCGTAGTTTCAACCATTCACTACCGGCTCCTCTCGGACTGGATAGGTCAGTGCTGAAACACTGTCTTGAGTATTGCTTTTCCGAAGTCCGCCTGCCGCAGGCGATGAGAAGGGGAACGTCCGCCGATGCATAGACGTGCAGAACGTCTTTTAGTACAATTTCCCTACATTCCGCTACGCTCACCACTTTGCCTTGACAATCCCGTACCTTGCGCAGGTGTGTGATTGAGCTTGGAAATTGCTCCTCTATCTGTCCCTTTAAGGACAGGAAGTCGGAGCTCCTCTCTAAGTTGCAGCTCTCAGAAATTTAAGGCATTGCTCGGCATGTGAATTATTATTTTTGTTAAACCCGCGGTTTATTCGTATATCAAAATTTAATACAGGAAAATCCATGGCATACACCTTGAGGTACGGCCTAATTGTTCGGCGTGCGTAGCATCATACTATTTTATAAACACCACGGTATTTCTTGAAGATGCAATGTAAGCTAAAATAAAGAAACTAATTTATTTCTGAAAAGAAATGTGTTCGGCAGTCCTCGCATTTATATGCCCTTTTTTTGTTTCTAAGGCAATCTTTCAACACCGCAATATCCTCTCCGACAGGACTCTGGACAAGAAGCTACGAAGGTAGAGTTTCCCGCTCTAAATCTAGGTATTACCCACTATTCGAGACAAGCCAATTGTTTGCTTATCACATTGTACCCTAAACCGCAATGTCATTTCAGAAAATATCTGACTAAAAAACACCTTGATATTTTTCCAAAAATTCCAGTGATTAAAAGGGATTACAAAAACTAAACTGGTTTCTCCAGCGAGCCGTTTCTTCATATCAGCCCTACCTTCGTCTTCCTCCTAGGGCCAAACCGTGCCCACTCACAAATGAGTTGTGTGTCTGACCCCAGTGATAGATGCAAATGCCGGCCCATCCAAACTCATCCTTTGCACTTCCTTCAGCTAGAGCTAGATAATAGCTTCACTAGGTAATAGTCTGTTGGGGCGGAGACGGTTCATGCCATCAATATTGCTGGGATTTGCCGTCGATCGTAGTATGGTATATAACTTTTGCAGGCGGCGTATCACGTTTGAGATATGGGAAGAGCTCTTGGAAAGATAGGAAGAGATTGTGACCTCCTATAGCTACCCATTTCTATTTAGAGGAAATCTGGAGAATTGTCCCGTCCACCATTGGACAAAATTATCCAGACCAATCCCAGTAAACAATCTACAACCACCTGACTGGGCAGCCTTCTGCCGGGGTTTGGCTACTGCCACGGTTGTTAAAGCCGTGACCACCCATCACCCACATCTAACCGTCAGTTCGTTCACTCCTCCCAATCAGCTTTACGATTTTCTTTTTTTTTAACATTTCCCTCAATCTCTCTTTATTTCTTCCTCGCTTTCCCCGCTGTCTTGTCTTGTTAACCCCTCACATCTGAAACCATGGGCAGGTAACAAATTGAAAGGGTTGTCTCTGGAATCTTGTCTTTTGCTTACCTCGAACTAATATGCACTTATCGCATAAACAACAGTAGGTGCTGCACACGTGAAGGAGGGTGTGTGAATGGAGTGGGCTTCGCCGAATGGTGTCCTACCTTAATGTGCACCTCCGAGATACCCTTGGGGAGAAGAACCACTAGTTTGAACGGTATCAATAGCGAGTGAGTCGGCAGATCTACCTCTCGCCTGCGATATGATAAAGTCTCCAATAGAAGGTAACTTAGATGAAAGGACGTTGCGCTTACCACTCTTGGTAAGGCGTGGTGGATATTCTTTTTTGTTTTTGTCACGGCCGAGGACTCAGTTTCCAGGGTTTCCACTGGAGTAACCGGGAAGGGAAATTCCAACGTCCTGGAGCATTTATTTTTTTATTCAAGGCATCACACTGTACTGTACTGTATAGTATAAGTGCCAGGGATAAAGTTTTCGCACAGGACAAGGTTTATTTTGCGGGTTAACCTAAATTAACTGTTCGGATACTTTATCCCTATGTCTTGTACAGTCCCATAGAAACTACACTAATTGGACCTTGTTCTGAGACGTCCAGAATTCCCCTCTTTGGATTTAGGGGTGGCAACACAAAACAAAAATAACTGGCCCGGGCTTTAGCTGGGCCGGTGGACCGGGAGGACTGTACGATCGTACAATCCTTACCGGCAGCTAAGAGAGGTAACTCCAACGCCTTAGAACAAGGCCGATGATCCCAGTTTCTACGGTACAAAACGGTACTTACTGCGGAAAACCCCACACGCAATGTTGAGTAATGTGTAAAAGACTGGAAAACACCCCCCATCCAAACAGTTGCCGCACCCCCGTCTCCATGGTTGCTTTCTTTTTCAGGGATTCTACCTCCGCTCGAAACCTAAATTTACAGTCGATTTAGACAACCACCCACAATGCTACCCCTCATTTCAGAGACCAGATAGACATCTAAAGCTTGCCACAGTGCTAGCATTGATTGATTCTAAGCTGTGCTGTGCCTGCGGACCCTGCTAGGTTTGTGTTTATGCGAAATAAATAAAAAAGACTCACCTCTATTTGGTTAACATACACGGAAGAACAAATCCATATGAATACTACTACGAGTACAAGTGCCAGGGATAAAGTTTTCGTACGGGACAGGGTTTATTTTGCGGGTTAACCTAAACTAATTGTTTGGAAACTTTATCCCTATGCTTTGTACAGAGGACCACCTTCCTAGTGAACCTCGTGGAGGGAACCTGTGACCGGGTATTGCCCGAACCGGGTGTTGATGTTGATTAAGCTACGAGCTCAATGGCTCCGGAGGAACTAAGATCCCGAGGGGGGGCAATAACTATGTATACAAATGATCAGCACCTAGAGGCACAAGCTTAGACCAGCACATCGCAAGCACCACTAGTCTCCTAACGCACTCACCTCGATTTCCGAGTTAAGCTGACTACCATTGGAAGGTAGATTAATTACAACAAATAGTATTCCTTAGCACCCGGGAGAGCGTAAACACGTTTTTTTTGGGCAAGCCAGAGTTTAAACCCAGCAAACTTTGAGACAGCACGAGGAGCGTGTTTGGCATGATTCCCAAAACACCCAGCATCCCAAAGCCCACCTAATGCTGGAAGTAGAGGAGGAGGGGGGGGGGGGTTTTGGTTTTCCCCGAGTGTGTGCGCCTTTGGTGTTGCCAATGACTCCCAAAGAGCAACGTGCAAGAAGGACTGACGATGTTGTGGCGAGCAGTTGGTTAGCAAAAGAGTGGCCAAATGTAGGAGAATTGATCCCTCGATGCGGGTCTCGTCCGCAAGCAGTCTGTTGTACAAAAAAAGAAAGAAAGAAATAGCCCGGCTCTAAAAGGGGCACTCGTCCATAGAATAGTTTCCCTTCTAACCTCAATCACCCCTTTCCTTATTGGCTCGATAGCGATTTTTAGGAGGAGCACGGGCTGGCTGTTGATGTTCCCCGTCTACGTAGGGAGAATATAAAGACGATGAACTGTATTAAATTGTGCTAAACGTGCAATTATAATTTAAGCACGTAGCCTGCGAGTGAGGTTGCACAAAAAAAAGGAAGAAAAAGAAGAACCTCTTTTTTGAGCATGCACTCTCAACCACAGAATCTTTTTCCTTTCTAACCCTCACTCACACCCTTCCCCGCTAGTCCAATAGCAGTTCCCGAAAGGAGAGTGGGCTTATAGTCGGCGAGGAGAGCCAGGGAAGGGTACCGCACGCGCGGGGAGCGCAAACACGATCGACAGTGCTATGATAATTTAAACAGGTATTGCGCCTGCCACGCAACACTGTCTAGACTCTTTATCTCTAAGAATATCGGTCTTCGATGGGTATACCAGCTCATGGCTAAACGCGCCTTTGAATGGTCGAACGTCTACGATTGGTGAATGCGTTTGGGTGTCGGCACGAACGGCGGCCAAGGGGAACTTACATTTGGTCCCCATCTGAAAAATACCTTTAGGTATTTAGTATTTTTCAAACAAGAGTAGCAAGCGATTGTCTTCTACCCCTCCTCTTTCTTCACTCCTTTCCGGGCATTCCCTGCTTGCCCCCCCCCTGGTTCTAGACATGGCTCTTTCTGCTCTGGGCAAATCTAAACTCGCTCACCCGAAATCTCAAGTTTCTCCCTCTGGCACTTGCAAATGAGGCGCCGTTGGGCAGGTTTTTTTCCTCTTTCATTTGCCAAGAGCTAGTGATAAATTGTGACTGACTGCCAACGAAAGACGGCTTTGGGCTTAGTACGCAATGAGTATATTGCCTCAAAACGCTAGGAGGGAAAATCCGTGGCTCTTTTTATAAAATCTTAGCCATCTATTTACGTTCCTATTGGTACGAATTCCCTATTCGGCTCAAGGAATCGCATATGATGGTGCCTAAGGTTTCCAGCGGGGGTTCGGCAGTCGGGATGCTTCAGTAGAGGAAACGGTTCCCCGATACGATCAGCACAAAAGCCCTGGTCAGGTGTACCACCGCTTGCATATCTACACAACAGCGGGGGACTCGTTGACCGAGCACGCAGCACGCCTGTGAGCCGACTTAGTCTATCTCCAAACCTTAGGTGCCCCTAAAAATGCCGGGGAACTCCCAAAATCTCGGTCAATTACTTACACCCCTCTTGTTTTGCGCTACGGTATTAAGAACCAACAGACGACTGGCTGCTGGCTTTATTTTTCACTTTCGCCTGGAATAGGAAATTTTTAAGGCAGGGTGAAGAAGGGAAGTTGAAGAAGACCAATCAGAGTTGAGTCTCTGTGTTACTTATCGACCGTTTTTATTGGGCAAACGACAACGGCTGGTCCGCCTGCCGACAAAAAGGCGGGACCAAGGAAATGATAACAGGGAGTTAATAGCGCCTGTGGTTACTCGTACCCCCCCCCCAAAAAAAAAAAAAAAGTCCCCCCCCAGGTTTCCTGCGTTGTCAACGAAGTGAAATTATGCAAGCTTTATTCCTGGCTAAATAACAAGAGGAGTTTTGTCCAAGTTCCCTGCGATCACCATTTCAGTTTTCGCTAAATCCAACATTTTATAAAAGGACAATCCCGCACGAAACTTCATTTATCCCATACGCCTCTTGCTATCTGCCTCTCTCCTCCCTATATGCTTTATCATTCCGATTTCCCCTCAGGAGTGTCCAGTTTGTAGCCAACTTCTAATACACAATCCGCAATGTTTTACCGCAGTCCAAGGCAAGAGCTTCAGGAGATTGAGGCAGATCCATCCGGGGGCTATGGACCTGCGAGCACCCCGACCTTGTTTTTGGACTACCCCTCCGCCGTATATGAGCAAGCCCAAAACCTTGTGCTTAATAGCGGCGGGAACAATCTTACGAAGGAAGAGATAGAATTCTATATAGCGCAGTGCGGGACCCCATCGGCATCGCCCTTGTACACCGAGGCAAACTTAAGCAGGCAGCAGGAAGCCGACGCCCCACCTCTTCACTACCCCTCCGAAAAGCAAATACCGGATCCACTGGAGCTGATCTTCTTCCAAAGCTACTCCGAGGAGAGTGAACCCACTAGCTCAGGGCAGAGTTCCCCGTCTATCTCTGGAAGCTACTGCTCTAGCGTCGCCGACAGTCCACTCCAACCCCCCCACGAAGCTTCATACGGCAGCCCAAACTTTGAATTGCGCCAGTCCACTCCTAGGATCTTTCCTGACAGGAATTTGGACACCCAGCATCCCAGCAGGTAGTTCCTCGCATTGACTCCAAACACAAATCTAGACCCACAAGATAACACCCTCACCACCATAGATCCTACATGGAAAATAGCTCCCCCAGCATCCCGACAGACACCCTTTTCACTCAATTGCTCACCGGCAGAGATTCCAACCCCACCCCAGACTGCTCCACCACCGATTACAACTACCAGCCACCCAACAACCATCACTGTGCTCCGCAAGGGAATCAACAAGATATCAACACCTTAAATCGCAGGCGCTCGTTCATGTGTGAGAAGTGTGATATACTTTTCAAACGTACCGGGGATCTCCAGAGACATTTCGACACTGCAAAAATACATGGTCGAGCAAAGGGGCCATTGTGCCCAATAGGGGGTTGCAAGTTCCCTAACAAGAATTTCACCAGAGTGGACAATTTCAAGGCACACCTGGTAAAGAGACACAAGGTCGACCCGGAGGTAGCTGCACAATACGTCCGGCGGTGGAAGGAAAGGAGAAGATCATGACCGTCACTCGCCGAAGACCGCAGAGCGTGGTAACGCAAGTTAGGCTAGAAGACGGCGAGGGGTTAGTTGGGGATTTGGTCTTGGTTCTTGTCAGGTTGGGTGTTTCTATTGGGAGAAATATTTCAAGCCTTGTTCGGCGTTTTATGAATGACATGTCACTCACTACCAAGCCCATCTCTTCCCGTTTTTGTTTCACTTTTCCGGTTGGTGTGCTTGTCTGTGTATAGCTTGTATATCGTATCTATTACCAGCGGAAGCGTCGGGCTTCGATCCCAACTTTTCTTTCGACTAGTTTCTTTTTTCTTCAGTGCTCACCTCGCCATTGGTAATGGAACCGTACCTGCGCCCCCGATCTCCTTCCCCGAAAGTCTGCACCTTGTCTGGCGCAGTGTACCTCCTTGGTAGCTCAACCACACCCCGTTGCCTAGTATTAATACAGAGTTAGGTGGGCTGGCAATCCTCCCCCTTATCTGAGTGGAATATTTTTCTTGCTGTAATTCGATCAATAGTCCCTTATTTGCCGAATACTCTTCTACCCTCTTCTATGATAGTGTGTAGGTGGAGGGTGCCGGGGGGAATGGGTGCTCATCCACACAAAAGCCATTAAGAGAACGGCTACGGTATGAGGGGACTCGCTCTAGCACATGGGCTATAGTGTGCTACAGACACCTACGGCGAGGCGGAAACGTCCATGCAACTTTTATAGGACAGGGATTATTTGTATAGACATCCTCGGTATGCCGTGGGCTCTCTCTTTGTTGCGGAATACTGTATTTCCCACCGCACTCCCCAGCACCACCTTCTCTTAAACCTCATCACCGCATTACCCTCCTTTGGTGGGCGAACCATCGCCCAGGCTGGGTCCATCACTTAATTGAAATCGCCGATTGTGAAGGTAGCGAAAGCGAAAGCGAAAGGGCGATAAATTCACTCATGTGAGACAAGGGCTAGGCCGCCGTGGCCCGTGAGTATAATAAGCGAAGGGTGTGGTAAAGTTTAGCGATCTGCTCCATTTGGTGTAACCCTTAAATATCCAAGAGAGGAGAAAAAGGCAGTCGTCACAATCTATCACTCGTACCAGGTTCTTCTTTTTCCGTAGAGTTATCTGGGGGATTGGAGTCAAAGATTTGTTTACCATCCAAAATCCTTTGAAAGTCAGGTCTGCTTCCCTCAAGGGACCGCAACTCCCAATTTTATTGATCGAGCTTGCAGGGCAACGCCATACTATACTAGCCAAAGGGTCGGTTTAGATATTTGTGACTCCTAAAGAGCTCAGCAAAGGGCCCGGGGTATTGCCTCTACCCCCCCCGACAGCGTCGAGAGAGAGCCAAAATTCCCTATATCCTGCGAAGTACCGGCCTGATTTTAACCACGGTTCACTATGCGGCGCTATCACTGGGCCCGGCAGTTCCGCTGATAATGGGACTTCAGGGCTGTGAACTCTAGGCAGCTCATAGTGTTACCGTGAGAATATCAACCTGCCTCCGTCCCCTGGGGATACCGACTAATCAAGCTCGCCAATGATCGGAAGTGAAAAGGGCGCCACGGCGGGGTGGTGCGCCGAGAAGGCACACGGCTGGTCGCCCGTCGTACCCTTCACGACACTTCAGGCAGTTATAGGCCGCAACTGAACCCCCTAAAAGGGTGCGTTGTCACCCCATCCCAATAGCAAGATAGCAATAATACTACTAACCAGCTTTAATGTGACGTTAGCCCCTCTTTCGACCCTTCAGACATCCGCGTCCCCCAGTCTGCAGATCCGAAATCGAGCTTCTCCTCACTCCAATCTGGGCGGGGAAATCGCTGCCGTTGCCTAACCGTTTGGAGAGTGCCCAGCTTCGTTCTCGGGGCACGGGCAGTGCCAGTATCGTACCACAAAGCTGCACTGGTTCAGCCTCATTTCCAATTCAGAAGCTGCAGAAGTTGGACGAAAAAACGATGCCCAGGGCATTGTCGACTTCTCTAATGACCGGCCGCCGGTAACTGAGCTCGCATCACCAGAGATGGCTTTCCCGGGAGCTAGCATCTTTGGCGGTACTCGTGATGTTGCGTACGCTAACCACAAGGCTGGGTTACCATCGCCAACATTATCGAGGGCAAATCTCAACACATGAACTAACGCCATCAGAAGACTTTCTGTGCCATACTAATATAAGCACTAGTGGTGCTCAACCGTTGCTCGGGCCCAGGGGAAAAAAGAGCGCAGCGAGCTCTTTTCGGAGTATTGCACATCTAATATATCATAGAGCTACCAGCCTCCGGGACACTAAGAAGGAACATGGTTTACCTAGAAATAATGTAATTAGTAGACCATATAGAGAGTACCGCAGGGACCAGAACAATTGGACCTTGCGCTAGGATGTCTAGAATTCCCCTCTTTGAGCTAAGGCAAACAAAGCCGAGAGAAATAGCTCTTGGCTCTCATGAGACGAATAAAACGAAAAATACGACGGGTCCCACGTATCACCTCGTCAAAACGGGTAGCGCCTTAGGGAAGTCTGACCTCCTTACCCAAGCGGATCTGTGGTTGGTCATAGATTAAGGGGGGCTTGAAGCTTGTCTTTTTTTTGGTAGCAGTTAAAGTGATCTTCCCATTCCCCCTTTGTTTGGTGCGGGGTTTTCCAGGAAGCTTCTGCCTTAGACGGAGGTAGGACGCTGCATGAGGATGCTAGATCTAGTAGGCTAATACGGTGGGGAGGGATCCCAATTTCCTAACGCCTGGTCCAATTATTCCAGACTCTACGGTACACCACTTTCGTAATGAAAGGAAGACTGAATTCCAACCCAAAGCGGGGAGATAATACGAGAGTCTTTCTAAGAGGCCAACTGACCAAGGCAGACTAATTTGTGACCTAAGGGAGCCTAATTGTAATGGAAGATGTTGACCCAGGACATTACGATATCAGGGGGCTGGTGGCCAAGGCTACAGCCCAGAGAAGTCATGACTTGGTGATACAAGGGCAAGTCCGGCACTGCGCGGCACTGGACTCGAGTACAAGCCATGGAATAAGCAATGAAGCTTGGCCCGACGACTGAGCCTAATCGCACGGAATCACTTTCTAGCTGCCAGTAAAACCCAACGGCAATCTCTTACCCCTACGGGCTTCCTACCCAAAATCAGCAGACAAATCTACCCAAGCCCAACCAGCCCTTTGGAAAACTCAGGTCGCAAGAGAACATCTCCACGGAAACTGTTGGTATCGCGCAAACTCGGCAGGCACAGACAACTCTCAAAGCGCAGCAAGTGGGCTGACGCTTTGAGGAGGAGGAGGGGTGGGATGAGTTGAAGATAGGCCGCACTCGTCGTTACTCTGATCATGTTAGCTTGCTTACCTTTGCGAGAACAGATATGAACTAACGTGCTAGAGCAGAGGGATGAGGGGTAATCCACGGACGGACCACCGTCGCGACCTTCAAATCGCCACGGTCCAGATAACTTACCCCGCTAGCAAGTGAAACATCACCAAACGTTCACAGGCTTTTCCCCTCTCCTCTACAATCAATTGCATTATCTATATATCAAACACAACCATCGATAGGCTCCTCGGGGGTTAGCTCCGCTATCCTAGCATCGCATCGACTTTATGGCAGAAGGCGAAGGAACCAACATCTCAATAACATCGCCACGAAAAAAGTGCAAAGCCAGTCCAATTACACATGTGATTCCGATCTACAGGATTGGCTGAGTCCTCGTTTCTGTCATTCCCGCTGCCCCCCCGTTTTTTTTGTGGGGTCGGAGACGGTATCGTTGGATCAACACCGGACTCGAAAAAGACTCGTAGCAGGGGGGAGGTTGAAGCTCTCAGTGCGCCAATAGCCCGCGATTCCATTTTTCGACCAGATCGCCATCTTACAGGCCAAGGCATTCCCTCCTAGGCACAGTGAGTAAATACTCAAGAAGAAAAAAAGCACCACAAACCTCTTTTTCCGAGGGAGGGGGAGGGAGGGAGGGAGGGAGGGAGGGAGAGTAGGCCCTGTATCCAGAGGTTCGAACTTCCAACACCATACACAAGCTTTTCGGACTATCAACAGTCTCATTCAAGTGCCTACACTTAGAGAAGTTACGCACTTTTATCCAGTCAATGACTAACGTTTTATAGATTCAGCGGACCTAATCACCGGAAGCTCAGCTTGCAAGTGTACTGTACATACGAAGAGTACCTAGCACTCACTTTTTCTCTCAGAGAGCACAATGTCAGGTATAGATTTTTCTTCCCTCCTTCTTGTTTTCTCGCTTTCTTCTCTCCCCTTCCCTTCATTCCCACCACAAAGGTTTTACTCAGTCGTTTCCCCCTCCCGCCCTCCTTCCTCGACCAAGTGCGGGATGGCGGGCGTAACCGGACCATATTGTACTTTTAGGGTAATACAATATAGATCAAGCACCTTTGCTACAGGTTTCAGTAAGGGCGGACCGGTGGTCTCTCGCGTGACGATACAGTGTATTCGAGTAGACTAACCATGTTCCCAGTAGGTGGCTACTCTAGCAATCTACTACAACTGTGAAGCGTATTAGCACTACAGCGGTACTATAATCCTTAATATCGTAGCATACAGATAACTGACAAAAGAACAGTATGACGGGGGAAAATTGGGGGAAGAGATTGGGGAAAGAGGAAAAGAAAAGGGTGATGGAAAGGAGTAAAAAAAAGAAACCAACTAGAAGATACTGAGACGTCCAGAATTTCCTCTTTTGATTAAGGGGGAGTCACCCCGAAAAACCAATTTTTTAGCCCCCCTATAAGACAAATAAGAAGGAAAGCACAACAAACCTTACTAGGAGGGGTGACCCCAGCGTCCTAGCGTGAGGTTCAATTATTCTAGTTCTTACGGTATTTACCAAGACTAAACTTATTTGAGAAACAAAAAGACCAGCAAGCATCTAAAGTCACCAGAGAACAACACATACATATGCGTATTCGCGGACAAAACATATAAACCCCCGGATGTTAGACAGGTATCGTGAGAAGATAGTGGACGGGGTTCTATTTCGGTTGAGACGCCCCCCCGCCTTCCACGAGAATTTGCTCATCAATCCTCTTATCCTTGTCAGGCCCTCTTTCGACCCTCTTCCAGGTAGTAATTCTGCCCAATGGCGCATTAATCTCGAATAAACGGACTCGTCTCTGATACTTGTTCCAACCGCCATAACCTCCGAATCCACTTCCCCCAGCATAGCACATCCACAAACTCTCTTTTCCATCGTCAAGCAGACAGTACTCATTGGCATGGTCGTGGCCTGCACTAACAACACTAACTCCAGCAGCTACTAATTCATTTTTGAAGCCGGAGTTATAGTGTGGGGCGGTTGGGGGTTCGCGCGGTGCATTGTTGTAACCACCGACTATGGGGCGGTCAGCAAGACGATACTCCGGGAGGGGAATATGAATAAAGGCCATGTCGAGATGGATGTAGTTGTAAGGGTTGTGGTTATGCTTGTCTTTCAGAGTCGATGCAAGTCTTTTGAACCAGCTAATTTGAGAGGGCTTAACCCAATCATAACCCTTATAGTTCCTTTCGTCGGGTGAATAGGCGTGAGTGTCTACGAAGTAGATAGTGAGAGCAGAATGGCCACCCCTAGGTTTGTTAGGTTGGATCTAGAATGACAAAGGAGGGTGTATACTTGGGTGCTAAAACTTCAACGTGATAGTTCCCTACCCCGCCCTCGCTTCCTTCTCGGCCTTTCCTATCCAGCACTCGCTCACCAATGGCGGGGCCAACCTCACTGACAGAGTATGGCAAGCTCGCGGTAAGTTTCATGATATCCTCCCTACTGAGGTTCCCTTCATCGTCGTGATTGCCCAAGATGGCGGCATAGGGAATCTTCCGTTTCACAAAAAGTTCGGCAAACTTGAAAATTGCAGTTTGTGCATCCGGCGCAGTGTCTCCATTGACCTGGTCACCGGAAAGCACGGTAAAGTCTGGCTTCTCTTCGTCCAGAATTCTGCCCACGAATTCAAGTGTTCGGGGATCTGCTTCACACCCATCAGCTGTTTCCACTGGTTCCGGGTCTCGACAAGCCCCAACACCAGTAGAAAGATGCAGATCTATTCAAATTAGCATAGGATACCTCTTAGGGATTTGTTGAGCCGCACCTGAGATCTGGATGATCTTGAACTTGTGATCACTCCTAAATTTCAATACCGGTTTCTTGGGGTTGGCTGGGGGAGCACCCTTCCGAACCGTAATTCTGGGCGACTCTCCAACTGTCAAGCTTCCTTCTCGCAACACCCATCCAGGCCTAACCTCTGCAGCATCCGGTCCAAATAAAACATCAACGCCCGTCACAGCATCATCAATCACCTTCGGACTCCTTTTAATCCAAATACCACCCGGTCGAGACTCCCACTTGGCATCGCCGCCGCCCTCGCTCGCCGCCGGCTCTGATCTCCTAATCCTGATATCGACAATGACTTTCTCTCCATTTAATTCTTCCTCCTTCGTCCGTTTGAATTGTATGTATCCCCGTGTCAACCACGCCTTGCCTAAAAATAAGTCTTTCTCGATACGAATCCATCCTTCTTTTGCTGTGCAGCTAAACAAACCAATCCGGGGGCATGACTCATATGTAATGTCTGTTATCACCTGTCCGGCGTGGTGTTCCGGTAGTAAATTATGGATTTGTGTAGGGAGAAGTGAGTAGCGGATATCGAGAAAAAGCAGCACTGTCACGAGGGTTACAGAGAGAAGGACCAGCTGGACGATCGTTCGAACGATACGACGAGCCATGTTTGCAATAATATAAGTGAAGGAATGGGAAAGGAGGGAGAGGGATGAAAGAGAGTAGGGATTTGATAGGCCCTCCAGCAGGTTATGGCGAGCATGAGATGTGGCGAGGGCTGGATGGAGGTTGAGGTCAGGATCTTCGCTTAGGCCCGGTGTCACGTGATATAGCCCGTCTGCCGTGTTGCAGTCAAAGACCGCGGGGTCGGGGAAGGACCCTTGTTTCTACCCGGATCATAAGTATCATGCTATACCATACGATAAACTGCAGAAGGGAGCAGATGATGCACTTTGTTGCTCTTCCCCTACTGGGATTTGTATTCAAAGCCGCAGGGTTAGTACATCCAAGGGCAACAAAGCAAAACACAGTTATGTTAATGCACTCGAGTACGGCGGTAATCTAGAGCTTTCAGGAGAACACCTTGTCCACAGCTATCTAGCTAGAGCTTGCCGGCATCCCCGAACTACTTTTTATTTATCGGCAAGCTTTCCCTTATGTCTTCGCAATGAGAATTAAAGTTTCCTAGGTGTCTTGTGGAAACGATGCCAAAGCCCCGACATCCTAACTGGCTTTCGTAATTCTCGTAGGGTTTGAGGCTATCCATCCTCCTATGACAGTCTCATCATCCGAATATGCACCGATATCACTTCCCCAACTTGGCGCACAATATCTAAAAAGAGCAATGAATAACGAAATAATGCCTCATATAGCATCTACACTGGATATCCGTAAACAGAATGATAGGGCCTTAAGTCATCTCCTTCCTACTCATGACTTTCATTTCCAAGCAGTTTACCCTAGCATCTATATCTCTGATAGCACCTAAGGCGTCCTCTCCTGCCTCCTTCTGTAGTTGAAGTGTAGTTTCGAATTGGGTGCGAACAAATTCTGGTAGAGGTGCCCTCCCCGGAGGAGATTTACCCCTTGGCGTGTAATTGTAAACAACGATATCCTCCATACATCGTGCCGCAGGGCGTTGATGTTTCTCCGAGAGTACTTCTCGATTGTTAGCCTGCCTACCTACACTGACTTTATACTAGATGTAGGGGCGCACTAATCACTCCTAGAGTAAACGAGCTGTCGCCGATCTCAGAAAGTTTGTGATAAACCGTTACTTTGTCTGGCCACTCTACGGGCTATGACACCATTAGTTCCTAACCGACCAGACCAGGAAGGTAAACCTGCAAATTTGTAGTCGATCTGAATACTCTTCAAAATCAAACCAGCTCCTCTCGAAGTCCAGAGCTCCGCCCATAAGTTCCGATTTTCAGGATCGACGTGCTTAGCAAAGTTCCAAACCCAGTTTACTCTTGCAGACTCTGCCCATCGAGTATATGTAATGTTATTCACATGGCCTGCCTATGGTTAGTTCCTAGTTCCGGAAAGTACCGCATGTATAAGTACTATTACCCTAGTCCCATCAGCATAGATATACATCCTTGAAGAGTCCGGATTACCATTGAGTCCTAGAAACAGAGTCAGCAAATTGATCTCAGAGATTATCGTGGGTGGTATGAAGCATCATATACCATATCGCCCCACACCACGTTATGCCGGAACAACCCCCGGCGTTTTTCTCCCGTCAGGAACCCTTCCGACCCCGCGACATACTCCCTCCAGTTCTTCGTTAGCAAAGTCAAGACCTCACAGGCTTCACGAGATTCCTCGGGAGTGGTTCCGTGGAAGAAGAGTCTACCAATGCGGTCTTTGGTGTCTGAAAGCCAACGGGGTTTTTCGGATGCCGCGATGGGTGATCGGGTGTAGCAGCAGGGTGTAGTTGCAAATTTTCGAATTGCCGCCGGCCCCGAAACTAGTCGAAGCAGAGACAGCGAGCTCGAAAGAGGTTGTTTGATCGACATCCTGACGGGCTGTAGATTGAGAATAGGCGATTATCCCTAGGGGAGAAGTCTTTGGTAAACCCAGCCCACTTAGCTCAATGCTCCAGACGACCCAAGAGGGATTCTCAAAGCTTGTGTATACAGTAGTAAGATCCTTCCAAGCCTGACCCTACAGCCTGGCATCGAGAGGCGAATTTGCACCGCTGTACCGTAGGACCTCAAATACTGGTGCTGGGGCAGTGATTGAACTGTGTGATAAGTAGTCCAAAATTTCCTTCTCGACTCAAGTAGAAAAGGGGCGGAAAGCATCGCCGCACATGAGTTGCTCGGCCCCAGGGAGACAAAAGAAAAGAAAGAAACAAGGATCTTACCGGAGGAGGCAACTCGAACGACGCGGCACATGGTTCAATCCTTTGAGACCACGCCGGAACAACAATCTTCGTCTCGAACTATGATTCCACACTACCGGCAGTATTTCTCGGCCCTCAAGCCGTAAATCATGGGATTTCTCCCCCAATTTAAATCCCCCTTCCACGGTGCCAGAACCCAGCCTCACACTCAGCCCCTCAACTGTTACAGCCCGGTCGTCTCGCCCACACAACCCTAAACACTAGCCCCAAAATGTCCCTCCGCTATGAAGTCAAGAGAATTTATAAAGATCTGGTCTGCATCCCCTCTCAAAGCAACGTTTAAACAAGATCCCTGGAGTTGCACTGACAGAATCATATATTAGCTCTATCTGGGGCGGGGATATCCGCTTGGTTACGATTATTTTCGACCCCGCTGCCATCGGGCGTTCATGAGCCAAGCAGATGAGACGGATCCGGAAAAAATTAGGAAAGGAATTCAGCAAGCCGAATACGTCAAAAAAGAGATTGAAGCCCTGTCAGCCTCCCGATAGCATTAAAGTTGATACGGTTTGCTAATGATGCTGTAGATATCACATCAAAAAATATGGAGCTTTGAAACAAAGTTACAAGTGAATTTTGAATTCCAGTATTATATTGGATTTAAATTCAGGGAGGTGTGCTGGGAATTTTCGAGGCACGATAGCATGAGAAATTAAGGTTAGCCTAGTAGTTAGACATGAACAGCATGGCCCATACAGGGAACACTGCCAGTAAGAAATCGAAGTGAATCTAATGTTTCCCTGTGTAGGCTGCTGCTGCGGAATTCTAGACACAGGGCAGTAATGTACAGTACTAATCACAGAATACACTAGTGATTATCTGGATTATGTTTTACCTCCTTGTGAAGTGTGATGCAGGCACTAGGTATTGGAGGGGCCGTGCTCTAGGTATTATAATATTATTATCCAATGAAGTGAAAATAGTTTCCTCTAGAACGATGGAAGGTAGACACGTCCAGTCGCGAGATATAATCCAAATTGCGCAACATCTAGTTGAGGGGTTTCCTTAAAGGAGCTCAGCTCGACCCCTGAATTTGCATGTACTGTTTATATTGCAGTGAAAGTCAATATAAGCCTTTACCGGGTGCGTGAGATTCAGTGACAATGGCCCAATTGAGATCTCTACCGTTATTGTTAGGAAGGGGATTGCATTTCGTTATGCTGTAGATCGTGATCCCGTAATCCCAGCCGCAGAATCATCGAGTACCTCCAGTTCGAGAGGATTGTACAGAAAGCAGACCGAGCCGTAGAATGTTTGCAGGACCCGTCAGCCTGGTAAAGCCGGAGCCCAGGTATAATATAGCACCTACCCGTTGCTGCAACACCATCGCCCCGATCACCTCCTTGACAATTTCGCTCGTTGGAGAGATATACCTTCGCATTGCAGTCTACTAGCATAATACTACTCGAGTATCTCGGTTCCGAGAGACCTTAGTTGTTGTTGTTTTTTTCTATAAAAAAAAAAGGTAGATGTCTTAGGCCCTGTTCGGTTGTGATGGGATTCCGTTGTCCCATACAAAATGACCGTTTCAAAACGGAGGTCATTTTCAAAGCAGAAACGGTCGCCCAACGGAACGGTCCCATCACAACCGAACAGGGCCTTAACTATTCCCGACACCTATTGGCATTCTAGGGTACCCTTTTCCTATTAGATGCGAGGGGTTTATTTTTGTTAGCTAGGTATAGAACCTATGCGCATTTTTGAAAACATGCCAAGGGTTCGGAGGGAAAAGCAGCCAGTACGGTACTGCTGCTTAAGCATGCATTTGTTGAGCATATGAGTGAGGTTTAAATGTTCCACTAGGCTCCTAGGAATGTAAGGAGGCCCCAATTTTTAAACTGGCCTCAAGTATCATACTGTATTTCATGTGGTGGAGACATCAGGGGAGCGTGAGCACTGGGCCCCAAGAGTTCACAATCTGGGTGATACATATAGGGTAGGATGGATTTGCGTATTATGGTTTCTGTCTGCATGTCGAACGTTTAACCCGCCATAGAAACAATCAAACAGACTCGTCGAAATCACGAGTCTGATTTTTTGCAAGCCAGTGAACATTCTGGGGCTATCATAGTCTGAGTGGCATTTGTGGGGCACTAGACGTGCAGGCACCGCCAACGAACTTGCACTTTGCTTAGGCCAACAACAATAACATTGTCAACCTTGACGCCTTTAGCCTCAGTTTTTCCATCTCCATCCAAACCCCATCCATCAACAGAGACTCGGCCGTTCACGATCACCTTCTATATCCTACTAATAACCTATCATCAATAGGCCCATTCGCCGATATTCTGCATCTTCACCGGACTTCTCACAAAACCTCACCCCCTTTCACTCTACTGCTCTCGTGAGATCCACATTCGTTAATCCTCTCCTACTCGAACCTCGAAGTTATTCTTGACCATAAAGGAGGTGCGTTCAGGTCTGGTGATAAACGGCTGTTTTTTTGTTTGTTTGTTTTGGTTGGCAGTCGCGGAGTCTTAATGCTTACGAGGTTTCCCCTCCTTTAGTGACAGGTCGTCGAATTCACCCCTCTCACCCCACCTCGAAGACACATGTAAGAGCAATAAACCAGAGTCTGTTCTTGAAGCCCTATTAATTTCGATCGCTCGTCAGTCTTTACTTCTCTTTTCGGTTCTAAAGTTCCCAAAACTCTAGCGGCGCTGGTAGGCCTACCTTTAGGAGCGCAGGCATTGCGTCTCTAATGTTAAAACGACGGACACGATTATCAGCGTTACCAAAACAGACTTGAGTTACAAAACACTTCACTCGATTCGTCGCCGATTGCCTCGTACGCATATTATACGCCGACCGCCCGGGCAGTCGATTTCTACTCGAATGGCAGAGGGCTATGGACAGTATCCAACGGGACAGCACCCATATAATCTCAATAATCGATTCCGAAGGGGCTCCCCGCCTCAAACTCCATCCCCCTCTCGTTCACCAGCACCACAATCGCCTGGCAGCTACCTCTATCATTCAGGCCAGCAACACCATACAATGCTTAATTCCCAAGTCCACCGAGGGTACATGCCTCAACAGCCGCAAAATGTTAAATTCTTTCAACAGCTAGCGCAGCCTCAAGGCCACCAAGTTGACCAGACCATGAATCATGTGCAGGGTAATGCCGGAAACAATACAGTTGGAGGGCATTCACATTCTTACTCTTCCGGCGGGTTGGGGAATCCCTCCTATGTTTCGCCTCAGAATGGTGTAACAGCAACACTGCAGAGCGCCTCTCCACATTGGCAGGAACAACAAACCCTTATCGCTACATCTCGTAATTCCAGCTCCCCCCATCACCACGCTCGGCAGGCTGCGCAATCAAACAAAAACTCATCCCAAGCTCAGGTCACTGGGGGCATTAATCCAAGCGCGTTCCAACCTCCCAGTGCTCAACACCGCAAGGATGGCCCCCCCGTGGAGGAGAAGGAAGTACGGAAAAATGATACAGGCGAGCTAGAGAGGCAAGATTGGAGGTCCTTAGATCTAGGTGGTCAAGGGCTTCGGGCCTTGTCTAAATCATTATTTCAGTACACTTTTCTAGACAAGCTCTACATAAACCATAATAGGCTTACTGTGCTCCCCCCAGCTATAAGTCGATTAAAGCTCTTACAGCTACTCGATGCCTCGGGGAACCAACTTACTGAAGTACCACCCGAGTTGGGCATGTTGACAAATTTGAAAAACCTTTACCTGTTTGACAATCAGCTTACTACTATCCCAAATGAGCTTGGATCTCTATACCATTTAGAGGTTCTCGGAGTAGAGGGGAACCCCCTCCAGCCCGACTTGAAAGAGGTCATGATCAAGGACGGTTCGAGAGGAGTTATCCTGAACCTAAGGGAATCAATGCAAGGTAAGTTCTAGATTTAGATTTTATGACAGGGTCTTCTAACCCTTCCTAGTTCCGCCACCTCTTGCCGAGAGAGACTGGATAATACTCGATGATTCTTCCAGGAGTGGTGCCAAATCCGAAGCGGATAAATTCCAGGTTCTGTGTTACAACATTCTTTGTGACAAATACGCGACTCAAAATATGTACGGGTATTCGCCTTCTTGGGCACTTTCATGGGATAACCGCAAGGGCTTGATTCGTAGTCAGTTGATTGAATCGAAAGCGGATATTATCTGCTTACAGGAAGTTGACATGGAAAATTTCAATGAGTATTTTATGCCTGAGCTCGCTAGGGAAGAATATAAGGGTGCTTTCTATCCGAAGAGTCGGGCAAAAACTATGAACGAAACGGAAAAGAAGTCTGTAGATGGATGTGCAACGTTTTTCAAATCTGCTAAGTTAGTACATTGACGATTCCCCACTTTCGCCGAGAATATGAGATCGAGTACAGGGTTCTAACAGGCCAATTCAGGTTCTCTCTGCTCGAAAAGCAAATTGTTGATTTCAGCTCTGCCGCTTTGAACCGTGAGGACATGAAAAAGACTGCAGATATCTACAACCGTGTCATGCCAAAGGACAATATTGCTGTTATAACTTTCCTGGAGAATAAAATGACAGGCTCACGGCTCATTGTTGCCAACGTTCATATCTACTGGGACCCTCAATACCGAGATGTTAAGCTTGTTCAAGTAGGAATTCTGATGGAAGATATCACTAAATATGCGGATCAATGGGCAAAGAGCTTTCCGAACAGGGCGCGATCGCCAGGTGATACAAGCCCTCTACAGCCGGCTGTCAACTATTCAAGTGGTTCTCAAATCCCCCTGATCATCTGTGGAGACTTCAATTCAATTGCAGATAGTGGTGTCTACGAACTGTTATCTCGTGGTTCAGTCGCGAGCGACCACGACGACCTACTCGGGAGGACCTACGGCAATTTTACGAGAGATGGAATGTCCCATCCATTTCCTCTTAAGAGCAGTTATTCAAATATAGGAGAGCTCGATTTTACCAACTACACTCCCGGGTTCACGGGTGTTATCGACTACATTTGGTACACGACAAGCAATCTCAATGTCACAGGATTAATGGGCAACGTTGATAAAGAATATCTTGCGCGGGTGCCTGGGTTTCCTAATATGCACTTCCCCAGCGAGTAAGTTTCCGGTCCATGCATAACCTGCTGAAACCTCCCAATTCTAACCCACTTGATAGTCATATTCTGCTGCAAACCGAATTCCAAGTTAAACCTCGGAAGGAGCCAATTTCCAAGCCACCCCCCCCAGATTTCGGCAACAGCCTACCACGAAAGCCATGAGTCGGAGTAACGGCAAGCGGTGCAACGAAGTAATGAGAAGCGAAACAGAGGGGAATTATCTTTACAGACGTTAACTATAGCATCGTCCATCCGGGAGTTTTTTTTCTTTTCTTATCCCGGGGTTATGTTTTTCCTCACCCTTTCTGTCCTTTCAGTTTTTGTAAACCTCTTTGTTGTATGAGGAGCGAAATGCGCTTCCCTGGTTTCTTTTATTCAGTTGGGTCTATCGAGGTTGGATGGGGTTCGTGTTTTCTTACTCAATTAGTAGTTCTCTTATGTTATTACTTCGATACTTTATACTCTTTGTTGTGATCACTCGTTCATTAGGTTTTGTCCAATTCTCGGCGTGTCATTTTTAACAGTTCTATTTTCTTTTTGCTCTTCACTGTAACCAGAAAAACCCCTTCCAGCAAGGGGCCCTTTCTTTCTCAGCCCATGAATCTTTTTGTCTAGTGCAGTGTCGTGTACTATCACACAGTTGGTTGCTTTCTTTTCTTTCTCATCCTTGTCTGTCTGTTTTCGTCAATCTGGAGCGCTCTTCCCCCGCCAATCTGGGTGAAGTGGAGGAATGTATCGTTCTTGTGCTTTTTGCTTCTGTGATCATTTTCCTTATTCCCCTTTCGACACCCTAACCTCCCAATGGGGGGGATGTTGAATACCATTCGTATATATCTGATTGATGTATTTCGGTTTTCTTGTTGCTTAGGATAGGTTGGTATAGGACGGCGCTGTTGTGTATAAAAGGAATCTATAGGGGTAGGGTTTTTGGCGGCTGCGTGCGATATTTAGGCGTGCACGATAAAGTGAAACGGACTTGTTCGAGACCGGTTTTTCCAACCCTAGTTCTATTCCCATAGCACTAAGCGGGCCCCCCCAGATTTAGCTCGGGCGGTCAGGTGGGCGTCTTATATTCCCTGAACTTATGGTAAGTTGGGGACGTGTGCAGCGCGTATTCTCCTAAAAATTGCAGAAATTATCTTATCGGATAAGCTTAATTTCGCAATATTATGAGATCGTGGGAGGGGGGGGGTTCTCCAGCGCTTTTCGTTTTTACGATTCTCCCTTTGTTTAGTCCTTCCCGGTATGGTATGGCTTTATGCCGTGGTGATGCCCGTTCATTGAGGGATGCCGCCAAGAGAACAATCCTGGATCCCCAAGAAATAGAGATCCTTACTCATCGAGCATGATCTATGCAAAGCCAAATAGAGGAGAAAAGCAACAGCATTTAGAGCCAGAGTATGGGACTTAAAGTTTGTATGATATGATACCTAAGAAATCCTTAATTTCGGCGCCAGTGCTGTTAGGTTAGGTTAGCAGTAGGCACGGATGGCTATCATGTGTGTTGGGGTTGTGTACAGTACAGTAATTAAGATACTCGGAGTAGGGCTGAGTAGCCCAGGAGCAAAAAAAGCTTGGCAATAATCCATCTTCTACGGAGGTACAGCGCCTAAGTGTTGTATATTCTGCTAGCAAGGGAGTGGTAAACTAGCAGGGGCGGGGAAGTAAATGGGGGATAGCGGGGAGCAAATTGGGGATAGCGGCTTGGAAGTTCACAAGCGAAGTAGAAAATTTTTTGTAGACTTTTTCTTCTTCATGTCCTGATTGACAAGATGCCTCCTTTGAAGAAATCCGAGTTGACTCGAGAT
>Ga0307509_10000063_pt1 | contig 143708 bp, 135 predicted proteins | sample 10_EM_MG_FD_202245 | JGI IMG/M metagenome (GOLD analysis project Ga0307509, IMG submission 202245) | Populus trichocarpa ectomycorrhiza microbial communities from riparian zone in the Pacific Northwest, United States - 10_EM | ecosystem: Host-associated > Plants > Roots > Unclassified... | reverse complement strand
CCTGGCCTGCGACATGCGCTGGGTTCGGTTTCAATTGTCGGACGGCAGCTTCGTGCGCCTGGTCGAGACCGTCGCGGACGGCGACCCGGCTCCGGCTCACGCCGTCCCGCCGGCGAGCCAGTCGGCCCGCGCCGTCACCGATTCGCACTCGCGGTAGCGCGGGTGGTCGGCCGGCGCGAGCGCGGCCTCGTGCGCCCAGACCAGCGGGTAGGGGATCAGCACCGCGGTGCAGCCGGCCTCGAGCGCGGGCAGCACGTCCGAACGCACCGAGTTGCCGGCCATCAGCGCGTGTTCGGGGGCGACGCCGTGGCGCGCGAACGCGCGGCGGTAGGTGTCGGCGCTCTTCTCGCTGACGATCTCGACGCCCGAGAAGAACGCGCCCAGGCCCGAGGCCGCGAGCTTGCTCTCCTGATGGAACATGTCGCCCTTGGTGATCAGCACCAGCGGCGCGACCGCGGCCAGCCGCTCCAGCGCGGCGTGCACGCCGGGCAGCGGCTCGACCGGGTGGCGCATCAGGTCGCGGCCGGCGGCGAGGATCTCGGCCAGCACCGCGGCGGGAGCCTGCGTCTCGCTGAGCTGCAGCGCCGTCTCGAGCATCGACAGCGTGAAGCCTTTCGCGCCGTAGCCGTAGGTGCCGAGGTGGCGCCGCTCGACCGCGGCCAGCGCGTCTTCGACGGTGGCCGCATCGGCCCAGGGCGCGAGCATCGCGTTGAAGCGCGCGTGGGTCAGGCGGAAGTGGGTTTCGTTGTGCCAGAGCGTGTCGTCCGCGTCCAGGCCGATGATCTTCGGGAGCGTTGTCATGGTGGCGCCAGCTTAAAGGCGAGCGCCACACGACGCACGGAATGATTTATTCAGCGCGCTGGCGTTGCAAGGCCTGGCGCAGGCGGCGCGGGCTGTCGAAGCCGGCGAGCTGCGCCGCGTCGGCGTTGGACGCACCGCCGGCGAGCGCGTGCTGCGCGAGGCCGCGGCGCACATGCTCGACATACGCGCGCGGGCTCAAGCGCACGTGCGTGTGGAACAGCCGCGCCAGGTGCCGCGGCGTGACGTGCGCGGCGGCGGCCAGGCGCTGCGCCGTCCAGTCGGTCGCAGGCGCGGCGCAGACCGCGTCCTGCACGCGGTGCACCGCCGGGTGCAGGTGGTCGCGGTGCGCGAGCAGCGGCGAGCGCTGCGTGTCCTGCGGGCCGCGGCGCGTGAACGCGACCATCACCTGCGCGACCGCCGACGCGATCGCCGGCCCGCACTCGCGCGTGATCAGGTGCAGCGCGAGGTCGATGCCGGCGGTGATGCCGGCGCTCGACAGCAGCGGCCCGTCCTCGACGAACACGCGATTCGCCTGGACCCTGGCGGCCGGCGCGAGCCGAACCAGTTCGTCCAGCAACTCGTGGTGCGTCGTGACGCAGCGTGTGCCGACCAGGCCGGCGTCGGCGGCGAGCAGCGCGCCGACGCAGACGGTGAGCAGCTTGGTCTCGTCGCCCAGGCGCGGCGCGACGACGCGCGCGAGCCAGTTGCGCGCGGCGAGCCACGGGCGTTGTCGACGCAGCACCTCGGGCGCGCTGCCCGGGCGGCCGAGCACGACGACCCAGCAGCGCGCTGGAAGCTCGCTCGGCAGCGCCTCGATCTTCGACAGGCTCAGGCCGACCGACGAGTCGACCTCGGGCAAGGGCCCGACGTAGCGCATGCGGAACGCGGGGGCGCGGTCCGCGTGGCGCAGCTGCTGGTTCGCAAGGCGAAAGGCTTCGGCCGGGCCGGCGAGGTCGAGCAGCAGCGAGTCGGGCAGGACGAGGAAGAGGACGTCGATCAAGGGCGGTCAACCATCAGGGCGTGTCCAGCCAGCGTACATCCATCTGGCGCGCGGTGCGTTCGGCAAGCGTGCGGCCTTCCAGGCGTTCGACCAGGTGCAGGCTCATGTCGATGCCCGCGGCGATGCCGGCCGAGCTGATGATGCGGCCGTGTTCGACCCAGCGCACGCCGTCGACGACGCTGAGTGCGGGCCAGCCGGCGCGCAGGTCGGCGAGGTCTTCCCAGTGTGTCGTCAGCGGCGCGTCGCCGCTCACGCCGGCGCCGGCGAGCAGGAAGGCGCCGGTGCAGACCGACGCGACGATCTCGCAGCCGGGCGCGACGCGCACGAGCCAGGCGCGCGTGTGGTCGCAGGCCAGCGCCGCGTCGACCACGCCGCCGGGCACCAGCAGCACATCGAACGCGGGCGCGTCGTCGAAGGCGTGATCGACCTGCACGACGAGGCCGGCGCGCGCCTGCACCGTGCCGCCGTCGCGCGAGACCGTGCGCACCTCGAACGGTGCAGCGGCTCCGGGCGCGAGGCGCGCCTGCATGCGCGTCGCGGCCGTGAAGACCTCGAAGGGCCCGGCGAAGTCCAGCGCCTCGACGCCGTCGAACATCAGGATGCCGATGGTTCTGGTGGCGCTCACGCGGTGGCCTTGGCGCGTTCCAACGCCTGCGCAGCGCTGCACAGCGTCGCGAAGCGCCCGGTCAACACCGTCTCGGTGCGTTCGCGGATCGCGGCCGCGCTCAGCGCCGCGCCGGCCGGCGTCGTCATGTCGAAGGTCAGCGTCGCGTCGCCGACGAAATCGACCAGCCAGCCTTCGTCGCTGGCATGGCGCGTCGTCGTCTCGCAGCACTGCTCGGTGCGGATGCCGGCGACGATGAGCCGGCTGACGCCGCGCTGGTGCAGCCAGATGCTCAAGCCGGTGCCGACGAGCGCGCTGTGGCGGTGCTTCTCGACCGTCAGCGCGGCGTCGAACGGTGCCAGGCCATCGAGCGGGCGGACCAGCCCGCTCGCGGTCGAGAACGCGTTGTCGGCCGTGTTCGGGCCGTCGGTGTGGAACACGCGCACGATGGGGATGCCTTGCGCGACACTGCCCTCGATCAGCGCGCGCGTGGCGGCGAGGAAGGCGGGGACGTCTTTTTCGGACCAGTACGGACGGTGCTTGAACGACTGTTGGACGTCGATCAGCAGCAAGGCGGTGGACATGGAGCTCTCCTTCAGGAATGAGCCTCCATGATGGTGGTCGGGCCAGTGGCCAGGGCACCGCGAAGCGACCGATCACGACCGAAATCGGACATGATCGGTGCGAGCGCTCAGCGCTGCGGCCGGATGCGGTAGATCGCGTTGTTCTTGTCCGCGCTGAAGTAGACGCTGCCGTCGGCGCCGACCGCGACACCGGTCACGACATAGGGCGGCGGCATGCCGGGGCCGGCCGGCAGGCCGATCGGCAGGTTCTCGGCCACCGTGCGTTTCGCGCCGTTCGCCGGGTCGATCTCGGTCAGGCGTGCGGCCGCGGCCTCGGCGACGATGAAGCTGCCCCACGGCGTCTGCGCGACGCCTTCGGGCAGCGCGAGGCCGCCGGCGATCTCGGTCTTCTTGCCGTCGGCGAGGTCGATGCGCGTGAGCTTGCCGGCGGCCTCGGTGACGTAGAGCGCGCCGTCCCGGCCCAGCGTCATCTGCACCGGGCCGGTCAGGCCGCTGGCCACGACCGCGGTTGTCTTGTAGTCGGCGCCGCTCGCGCGGGTGATGGTGCCGGTCGCGATCTCGGCGTAGAGCACGCTGCCGTCTTCCATCGGGATCGCGTCGTACGGCGCCTTCAGGCCGTGGATCATCGCGGTGGTCTTGCGCGTCGAGCGGTCGAGGATCTGCACCGTGCCGGTGAACCACGACGCGAGCGCGAACTGTTTCGTCGACACGCCGACCGCGAACGGGTATTCCATCTGCGAGTCGGTCGCGTGCATGCGGAACACGTCTTTCGTCGCACCGCTGGTCGCGTCGACCTCGCGGAAGCCGAAGATGTCGGCCACCCACAGCGTGTTGCCGTCGACCTTGAGGCCGGCCGGCACCGCCACCTTGCCGCTGGTCAGCGTGCGCAGCGCGCCGCTCGCCGGGTCGTAGGCCTGGACCTGGTTGTTCGCCATGTTGGACACGTAGACCGTGCCGTCGGGCGCGATCGCGAGGTTGTCGAGCGAGGGCTGCAGCTGCTTCACCACGGTCTTGCGGCCGGTCGCCAGCTCGACCTTGCTGAGCTCGCCGGTCGCGGCGTCGACGACCCAGAGGTTGCCCTTGCCGTCGAGGTTGGCCGCGGCCGGGATCTTGAATTCGCTGTTGATCACGGTGATCGCGCCGTTCGCCGGGTTGATCTTCACGACCTGGCCCTTGAACCACAGCGGGCCGTACAGCATGCCGTCCGGACCGACCTCGAAGCCGTTGAAGCCACCCATGTCCTTCGCGATCAGGCGCGGCGGTTGAGCACCGGCGACGTCGATCTCCCAGAGCGCGTCGCCCAGAAAGACCTGCGACGCGTAGAGCTTGCCGTTTCGGCGGTCGAAGTCCAGCGAGTTCAGGCCCGGCAGGTCCTTCGCCAGCACCTTCAGGGGTGCCGTGTCGCTCTCGCGGTAGCGCAGCATGCCCATCAGGTAGTTGGTCCACGCCAGCTCGCCTTTCGGGCCGACCGCGATGTCGTCGGCCTGGCCTTCCGGCGCCGGGATGAAGACCTTGGCGGTGCCGGTCTGGCGATCCACCTCCCACATCGAATAGCCGACCACGCTGCCGGCCAGCAGCCGGCCCTTGGCGTCGACGGCGAGGCCGTGCACCCCGGCAAACGACGACGGCGCGACCAGCACTTCGGGCGCACCCCAGGCGGTGGGCCGCGTCGGCGACGAGGCGCAGGCGCTTAAGCCCAATGCAGCGGCCGCGAGGCCGGCTCGAATGAACAGCGTCATGGGTTGTCTCCGTGATTGTTTTTTGGGGGAGCGGCCAGTCTATGCCTCGCTCCCCGTGCGGCGGTCACCTGGGCGACAGCCGCCGTTGGCCCGGAACCTGCAGGCCTGTCTCTTGTTGATGCAGATGTGGACATCGCATTCTGAATATCATCCGACCTTTGCCGCTCCGGAAGCCCACCCCGTGTCCATGGTCCAGCTTGCGCTGAAGCGCCCGTACACCTTCATCGTGATGGCGATGCTGATCGTGCTGGCGACGCCGTTCGCGCTGCTGAAGATGCCGACCGACATCTTCCCGGAGATCGACATCCCGGTCATCAGCATCGTCTGGAACTACAACGGCCTGTCGGCCGAAGAGATGGGCCAGCGCATCGCGTCGCAGAACGAGCGCAGCCTGACGACCACGGTCAGCGACATCGAGCACATCGAGTCGCAGTCGCTGGCGGGCATCAGCATCATCAAGGTCTTCTTCCAGCCGAACGCGAACATCCAGACCGCGCTCGCGCAGGTCGTCGCGATCGAGCAGGCGCAGTTGCGCCAGCTGCCGCCCGGCATCACACCGCCGCTGGTGATCAAGTACTCGGCGTCCAGCATCCCGGTGATCCAGCTCGGCCTGTCGAGCCCGACGCAGCCCGAGAACGCGCTCTTCGACGCCGCCGTCAACACGCTGCGCCCGCAGCTGATCACGATCCCGGGCACGGCCGTGCCGTTTCCGTACGGCGGCAAGAACCGGCTGATCTCGGTCGACCTCGACATGGCGGCGCTGCAGGCGCGCGGGCTGTCGCCGTCGGACGTGGTCAACGCACTGAACCTGCAGAACCTGATCCTGCCGTCGGGCACGGCCAAGTTCGGCGCCACCGAATACAACGTGCGCATGAACGGCTCGCCCGACGTGATCAGCGGCCTGAACGACCTGCCGGTGCGCACCAGCGGCGGTGCCACGGTCACCATCGGCGACGTCGCCAACGTGCGCGACGGCTACTCGCCGCAGACCAACATCGTGCGCCAGGACGGCACGCGCGGCGTGCTGCTGTCGGTGCTGAAGAACGGCGGTGCTTCCACGCTCGACATCGTCGCCAACCTGCGCGCGATCCTGCCGCGCGTGGCCGAGGTGCTGCCGCCCGACATCAAGATCACGCCGCTGTTCGACCAGTCGGTGTTCGTGAAGGCGGCCGTGAAGGGCGTCGTGTTCGAGGCGCTGCTGGCGGCTGCGCTGACGGCCGCGATGGTGCTGCTGTTTCTCGGCAACTGGCGCAGCACGCTGATCATCGCGTTGACGATCCCGCTGTCCATCCTCGCGTCGATCCTGGTGCTGCAGGTGCTGGGCCAGACGCTCAACCTGATGACGCTGGGGGGCCTCGCGTTGTCGGTCGGCATCCTGGTCGACCAGGCCATCGTGACGATCGAGAACATCGAGCGCCACCTGCACCTGGGCACCGAGCTGAACGAGGCCATCCTGGTCGGCGCGCACGAGATCGGGCCGGCGGCGTTCGTGTCGACGCTGTGCATCTGCATCGTGTTCGTGCCGATGTTCTTCCTCTCCGGTGTCGCGAAGTTCCTGTTCGTGCCGCTGGCCGAGGCGGTGGTGTTCGCGATGATCGCGTCGTACTTTCTGTCGCGCACCCTGGTGCCGACGCTGGTGATGCTGCTGATGCGTGGCGTGAAGGTCGGCCACGGCCATGACGACACCGAGGCGCGGCCCAACCTGCTGCAGCGCCTGAACCGCGCCTTCGACGCCCGCTTCGAGCGCGTGCGGCGCGCCTACACGCTGCTGCTGTCGGGCCTGCTGGCGCGGCGCAAGGCGTTCGCGCTGATGTTTCTCGGCTTCTGCGTGCTGTCCTGCGGCCTCTACCCGGTGCTGGGGCGCGACTTCTTCCCGAACGTCGACGCCGGTACGATCCGTCTGCACATGCGCGCACCCACCGGCACGCGCATCGAAGAGACCGCACGCTTGGCTGATCAGGTCGAGCAGGTGATCCGCCAGCTGGTGCCGCCGGACGAGCTCGAAACCATTCTCGACAACCTCGGCGTGCCCAACAGCGGCATCAACCTGTCGTACAGCAACGCCGGCACCATCGGCACGCTGGACGGCGAGATCCAGCTCTCGCTGCGCGAGGGCCACCTGCCCACCGAAGCCATCGTCACGATGCTGCGCACCGAGCTGCCGCAGCGCTTCCCGGGCATCGAGTTCTTCTTCCAGCCGGCCGACATCGTCACGCAGATCCTGAACTTCGGCCTGCCCGCGGCCATCGACGTGCAGTTCACCGGCAACAACCTCGAGGCCAATGCGCTGCTGGCCGCCGAGCTGACCAAGGCGATCCGCAAGATCCCCGGCGCCGTCGACGCCCACGTGCACCAGCGCCTGGACACCCCAGCGCTGAAGCTGCAGATGGACCGCACGCGATTGCAGCAGCTCGGTATCTCGGCGGCCAACGTCGGGCAGAACGTGCTGATCTCGCTGTCGGGCAGTTCGCAGACCGCGCCGGCCTTCTGGCTGAACCCGCAGAACGGCGTGGTCTACAGCATCGCGGTGCAGACGCCGCAGTACAGCGTCGACTCGCTCGACGCGCTGCTCAACATGCCGGTCGGCGCGGCGGGCGCGGCCGGCGGTGGCACCACGCAGCTGCTCGGCAACCTGGTCGAGACGAGCGCGGCGCGCCAGCCGGCGATCGTGTCGCGCTACAACATCCTGCCGGCCGTCGATGTCTACGTCAGCGTGCACGGCACCGACCTCGCGAGCGTCGCCGCCAAGGTCAAGGACGAGGTCGACAAGATCCGCCCCAAGCTGCCGCGCGGCAGCCAACTCGTGATGCGCGGCCAGGTCGAGACCATGCAGGCCTCGTTCATCGGCCTGGGCGTGGGCCTGGCGATGGCGATCGTGCTGGTCTACCTGCTGGTCGTCGTGACCTTCCAGTCGTGGGTCGACGCGGCCATCATCATCACCGCGCTGCCGGCCGCGCTGGCCGGCATCGCGTGGATGCTGTTCATCACCGGCACGACGCTGAGCGTGCCGGCGCTCACCGGCGCGATCATGACGATGGGTGTGGCCACGGCCAACAGCATCCTGCTGGTCTCGTTCGCGCGCGAGCGCCTGGCCGCCGGCATCCCGCCGCTGTCGGCCGCGCTCGAGGCCGGCGCGACGCGCATCCGCCCGGTGCTGATGACGGCGCTGGCGATGATCATCGGCATGATCCCGATGGCGCTGGGCATCGGCGAAGGCGCCGAGCAGAACGCGCCGCTGGGCCGCGCGGTGATCGGCGGGCTGCTGTTCGCCACCGTGTCGACGTTGCTGTTCGTGCCGGTCGTCTACGCCGCTGTGCACCGCCGCCTCGCGCACCGCCACACCGATCGCGCCGTGCCCGGCGCCGCACTTTCAGGAGCTGATGCATGACCGAAGAACGCCACGCGGCGCTGGGCATCCATGCCGCCACCGGTGTGGACGACACCGAGCTGGTCAAGCGCCAGCAGGTGCTGCGCCGCACGCGCTGGATCGCCGTCGTCGTGCTGGTGCTGCTCGCCGCCGGCGCCGGCCGCACCGTGTTCAGCCGCATCGCGAACGCGCGCACGCTCGAGACCGGGGCCGTCGAGCAAGGCAAACAGTTCGTCAAGGTCGCCCAGCCCAAGGCCGGCAGCGTGGGCCAGATGCTGGCCTTGCCCGGCACGCTGCAGGGCAACGTGCAGTCGCCGATCGCCGCGCGCGCCAGCGGCTATTTGAAGCGCTGGACCAAGGACATCGGCAGCCGCGTCGAGCAGGGCGAGTTGCTGGCCGAGATCGAGACGCCCGAGATCGCACAGCAGCTGTCGCAGGCGGTGGCCGCGCGCGAGCAGGCTTCGGCCAGCCTCGCGCTCGCCAACAGCACGGTCGACCGCTGGGAAAGCCTGCGCAAGAAAGACGTGGTCTCGCAGCAGGAGCTCGACGAGCGCCGCAGCGGCGTCGTGCAGGCGCGCGCCAACGTCGCTGCGGCCGAGGCCAACGTGCAGCGGCTGCGCCAGCTCGACGCGTTCAAGCGCGTGACCGCGCCGTTCGCCGGCGTGATCACCAAGCGCAACGTCGATGTCGGCGACCTGATCGAGGCCGGCAGCGGCGCCGGCGGCCGCGCGCTGTTCGTGCTGACGCAGACCGACGCGCTGCGCGTCTACGTCAACGTGCCGCAGACCTATGCGCAGCTGATCAAGCCCGGCCAGACCGTGACCGTCACGCAGGCCGAGCTGCGCGGCCAGAGCTTCAAGGGCACGGTCGCGCGCACGGCAGGCGCGATCGACGCGACGACGCGCACGATGCAGGTCGAGATCGCGCTGCCCAACCCGAACGGCACGCTGCTGCCCGGCGCCTATGTGCAGGTCGCGCTGCCGATGGCGGCGAGCGCGGTGCTGCGCGTGCCGACCAACGCGCTGCTGTTCCGCGCCGACGGCAGCCGGGTCGCGCTCGTCGACAGCGCGGGCCGCGTCAGCCTGCGCGTCGTCAAGATCGGCCGCAACCTGGGCGAAGAGGTCGAGCTGCTCGACGGCGTCGGCGCGAACGACCGGCTGGTGCTGAACCCGACCGACTCGCTGGCCGACGGCGACGTCGTGACAATCGCGTCGGCGGCGGCCTCGGCGCCGACCAAGGGCACGCCGTGATCCACGCGCGGCTGCTGGTGGCACTGGCCGCGGCGGCGCTGCTCGGCGCCTGCGCGGTCGGCCCCGACTACGTCAAGCCCGCGCTGCCCATGCCGCCGGCCTGGAAGCTCGAGGCCCCGTGGCGCGAGGGCGTGCCCAGCGACACCGCGGCCAAGGGCGCTTGGTGGCAGCGCTATGGCGACGCGCAGCTCGACCAGCTGCAAACCCAGGCGCTCGCGAACAACGCGACGCTGGCGGTGGCCAGCGCGCGCCTGGTGCAGGCGCGGGCCTCGGTCGACAGTGTCTCGGCGGCGCGCTTCCCGCAACTCGCGCTGGGCGCGCGGGCGCAGCGCCTGAAGATCTCGGCGAACCGGCCCTTGTCGAACTATTCGACGCCGAACTTCTCGACGGTGCAGAACGACGCGACGCTGTCGCTCAACGTCAGCTACGAGGTCGACCTGGCCGGCCGTGTGCAACGCTCGGTCGAAGGCGCGCGCGCATCGGCCGAGCAGTCGGCCGCCGACTTCGAGAACACGCGGCTGCTGCTGAGCGCCGACCTTGCCTCGGCCTATTTCAACCTGCGCGCGCTCGACACCGAGATCGACGTGCTGACGCGCTCGATCGCGCTGCAGCAGCGCGCCTTCGACCTGATCAGTGCGCGCCACGACCTCGGCGCCGCGACCGGGCTCGACGTCGCGCAGCAGCAGGCGCTGCTCGACAACACGCGCGTGCAGGTCGATGTGCTGGCGCGCCAGCGCGGCCAGTTCGAGCACGCGATCGCGACGCTGACCGGCACCGCGGCGCCGTCGTTCACACTCGCACCGGCGGTGCAGACCACCCTGCCGCCGGACGTGCCGATCGGCGTGCCGTCCGACGTGCTCGAGCGCCGGCCCGACGTGGCCTCGGCCGAGCGCGCGATGGCCGCGGCGAACGCGCAGATCGGCGTCGCGAAGTCGGCGTTCTACCCCAGCGTGTTCATCGCGCCGTCCATCGGCGTCGACAGCCGCGCGTTGGGCACCTTGTTCGACGCGCCCAGCGTGCTGTGGTCGCTGGGCGTGTCGGCCTCGCAGATGTTGTTCGACGGCGGCCGCCTGAACGCGAATGTCGACTTCGCCCGCGCCGGCTACGACGCGACCGTGGCGAACTACCGCCGCGTCGTGCTGACCGCGATGCAGGAGGTGGAAGACGGCATCACCGGCGGCGCGTCGCTGGAACGTGCCCACACGCAGGCGTTGGCGGCCGTCGCGAGCGCGCGCCGCGTGCTCGACATGGCGACCGCCCGCTACGACGGCGGCGCCACGACCTACCTGGACGTGATCACCGCGCAGCAGGCGCTGCTCGTCACCGAGCGCCAGGCGGCGCAGCTGCTGGGTCAGCGGCTGCTCACCTCGGTGTTCCTGGTCAAGGCGCTGGGCGGTGACTGGCAGGCGCCGAAGCTGGCCGCCGCGCCGGCCTCTTGAAGTCGGGCAGACAGCCCAGATGTGAGGCTCATCGGCGCGTCGTCTGGCGCGCTGTTGCAGGAGCCACCTCATGTCCGCCATCCCTCTCCAAACCGTCAAGAACCGCCTCGAAAACGTGATCGCGCTCGCGCGCCTGCTCGAACGCGTCGAAACGAGTCCGGTGGCGGTCAGTGCCGACCAGTACCAGGCGCTGGTGCGCCAGCTGAAGCAGGCGCTCGGACAGGAGCTGCCGCCCGACGCGCTGCAGGCGGTGTTGGGTGCGCACCCGGCTGCAGCCGAGCTGTACGAGAACGAGCACTACGCGCAATCGGGTTTGTCGCGCTCGCCGCTGGATCGGTCGGTGAGTTCCGAAATGCTGGCGAGCCAACTCATCGCCCGCGCCGCGCGCAAGGGCTGATGACGTTGACGGGCCGAGCGCCGGGCCGCCCCAAGCCGGCCCGCATCCCCTCGGGGGATCGCCGAACGTACCCGTTCGGCGAGGGGCACTATTCGGCCCGCGCGTAGCGCTTCGCGCGCAGCGTCTTCTTGATCTCCTGAAGCATCGGCCGCAGTTCGCCGGGCAGGCGCAGCGCGACCGCCGTCGTGAGGATGTCGATCACCATCAGGTGCAGCAGCCGCGACACCATCGGGCTGTAGCGGTCGTAGTCTTCGGGGTGGTCGACCGCCAGCAGGATCTGGTTCGCGCCGTGCGCCACCTGCGCCAGCGGTGAACCGCTGGCGGTGATCACGATCAGCGTCGCGCCCTTGCGGCGCGCGATCTCGGCCACGTCGAGCAGGTCGCGGCTGTGCCCCGAGTTGCTGATGATGACGGCGCAGTCGCCCGGCGCCAGCATGGTCGCGCTCATCACCTGGATGTGGCCGTCGCTGACCGCAGTCGCGCGCACGCCGAGGCGGAAGAACTTGTGCTGCGCGTCGAGCGCGACGATGCCGGAGTTGCCGACGCCGTAGAAGTCGATGCGCCCGCCGTTCGTGCCCGTCTCGGCCAGCGCCGCAATCGCGCGTTCGAACGCACCGTTAGCGGCGTCGTTGCGGTACTTCAGCAGCGCGCTGACGGCGTTGTCGATGACCTTGACGACGATGTCCGAGCTCTTGTCGTCCTCGTCGACCGAGCGGTGCACGAAGGGCACGCCCTCGTTGACGCTGCCGGCGAGCTTGCGCTTGAAGTCGGTCAGCCCGTCGTAGCCGACGCTGCGGCAAAAGCGCACGACGGTGGGTTTGCTCACATGCGAGCGTTCGGCCAGCTCGACCACCGGCAGGCTCGCGAACGCGCGCGGGTCGGCCAGCACCAGCTTGGCCACGCGCTGCTCGGCCGGCGGCAGCGCGGGGATGGAGGCGCGGATCCGATCAAGCATCACATCGGTTCCGGCAGCGCGCGGGCCGCTGCGCTGGGCCGCCCCAAGCAAGGCCCGATTCCCTCGGGGGATCGACCCACGTACTCGTGGGGCGAGGGGTTGTCATCACTGCTCTTCGGACCAAGCGTAGCCGTCGCGGGCGACCAACGCGCTGGCAGCGGCAGGGCCCCAGGTGCCGGCGGCGTAGGGCCGCGGCCCGGTCGTGTCGCGCTGCCAGGCATTCAGCACCGGTTCGACCCAGCGCCAGGCCTGTTCCTGCTCGTCGCTGCGCACGAACAGGTTCAGGCGGCCGGCGATCGCTTCGAGCAGCAGGCGCTCGTAGGCGCCGACGCGGTTCTCGGCGAAGGCCTTGTCGAAGTCCAGGTCGAGCGAGACCGGCGACAGGTTCTCGTGCTGGCCCGTGCCCTTGGCGGCGAGCAGGTGCAGCTCCAGGCCGTCTTCGGGCTGCAGGTTGATCACCAGCTTGTTCGGCTGGTTCACGCCGGGGAAGATGTTGTGCGGCGTGGGGCGGAAGTTCACGACGATCTGCGCCTCGCGCGAGGCCAGCCGCTTGCCGGTGCGCAGGTAGAAGGGCACGCCGGCCCAGCGCCAGTTCTGCACCTCGGTGCGGATCGCCACAAACGTCTCGGTCTGGCTGCCGTGCGGCACCTTGGCTTCTTCTTGATAGCCCACCGCCCGCTTGCCCTGCGCGTTGCCGGAGCGGTACTGCCCGCGCACCACGTCGCGCGCGACGCTCTCGTCGGTGAAGGGTTTCAGCGAGCGCAGCACCTTGAGCTTCTCGTCGCGGATCGCGTCGGCGTCGTTGCGCGAGGGCGGCTCCATCGCCACCATCGTCAGCAACTGCAGCGCATGGTTCTGGATCATGTCGCGCAGCGCGCCGGTCTTGTCGTAGAAGTCGCCGCGCGTGCTGACGCCGAAGTCTTCGGCGATCGTGATCTGCACGTTGGCGATGCTCTCGCGCCGCCACAGCGGCTCGAACAGCACGTTGCCGAAGCGCAGCGCCATCAGGTTCTGCACCGAGGGCTTGCCAAGGTAGTGGTCGATGCGGAAGGCCTGCTCTTCCTTGAACACCGAGCGCACGACGCGGTTGATCTCTTGTGCGCTCGCCAGGTCGTGGCCCAGCGGCTTCTCGAGCACGACGCGGATGCGCGGCTCGTTCAGCCCGGCCACGCCCAGCTGCTCGCAGATCTGCGGGAAGAGATACGGGCTGGTCGCGAGGTAGAGCACGACGGTCTCGGCGTTGCGTTCGGCCAGCCAGTCTTTCAGCCGCGCATAGTGCTCGGGCTGCGACAGGTCGAGGCGCCGGTAGTGCAGCATCTCGGCGAACTGGGCGAACTCTTCCTCGCTCGGGCGCTTCGCGAGCTCGACGTCCTGGAAGCGCTCTTTCAGCCAGGCGCGGTACTGCGCGTCGGTCTGCTCGTCGCGCGCGACCGCGAGGATGCGGCCGTCAGCAGGCAGTTTGCCGTGGCGAAAGGCCTGGAACAGGGCCGGCATCAGTTTGCGCCAGGTGAGGTCGCCGGTGCCGCCGAAGAAAACGAGGTCGAAGGACATGGACAGTCGCCGCTGATGGGCATGTAACTTTGTTTCAAGAACGATGATGCCGAAGTTTCTTCGGCGGGTCAACTTGGGGCCGCCCTGGGGCGGAGCGTGACATCTGCCCGGGGTTGCCGCTCCGCATGGTTTCCACCCTGGTGCGCTGAGCTCGAATCCGGTGCAGAGTGGGTGATCGAACCCCAGGATCGCGGGTTCAGACCTTCTTGAAAGACGCCACGTGCCCGATTTCGTTGCCGCTTCCCGTTCGCTCGTCCGCGCCTCGCTGGTGGCGCTGTTGCTCGCGTCGGCGCCCTGGGCCCAGGCCCTGGTGTTCGCGGTCAACGAGGGCGTGACCTACCGCGTGCCGAACGAAGAGATTCGCGGCCGCTACGCGGCGATCGCGGCCGACCTGTCCAAGCTGCTGAAGCAGCCGGTGACGGTGGAGCCGGTGGCCGATTACCCGTCGCTGCGCAGCGGCCTGGCGGCCAAGAACTACGACCTGGCGATGGTCCACCCGGCGCACCTGTCGATCAAGGCGATCAAGGAATCGGGCTACAAGCTCGTCGTCGTGACCAAGGGCTACCAGAAATACCAGGCCAGCTTTCTGGTGCGCGCCGACTCGCCGCTGAAGTCGCTGGCCGAGCTGAAGACGCTGCGCCTGGGCGTGCCCGACGAGGACTCGATCACCGCCTGGATCGTGCGCGCCACCTTGCGCGACGCCCAGCTCGACCCGAAGGCCATGAACCTCAGCTACACGCGCTACCAGGACGCGATCCCCTTCGGCGTCGAGAACAAGCTGACCCAGGCCGGCGCGACGGCGGCCAACGGCATCGTGAAGGCGTGGCAGGCCCAGGGCGGCAAGCTGCTGGCGCAGTCCAAGCCGGTGCCGATCAAGCACATCATCGCCAGCCCCAGCCTGTCGGCCGAGCAGGTCGAGAAGGTGCGCGAGTACCTGATCTCGCTCGACACCACCGACGAAGGCAAGAAGAAGCTCGAACCAACGAAGTTCAGCGGCTTCGAGCGCTACGACGAGGCGGCGTTGCTGTCCATCGGGACCTGGCTCGGGCTGTAGTCCGACACGCGAACAGGCGGCCGCGCGAGTTACTTTCGGCAAACAAGCTGACGTGGGGGTGGCGCGTTCGCAGCCCGCTCGGGTTCTAATGAGCGCTTCGTTGTCGACCGTCCGCGCGCCATGAACCAACTCGACCAGCTCAAGCAATTCACGACCGTCGTCGCCGACAGCGGCGACTTCAAACAGATCGCCCAGTACGCGCCGCGCGACGCGACCACCAACCCGTCGCTGATCCTGAAGGCGGTGCAAAAGCCCGAGTACGCGCCGCTGTTCAGCGAGACCGTCAAGGCACACCAGGGCGAGCCGGTCGACGCCATCATCGACGAGGTGCTGGTGCGCTTCGGGCTCGAGATCCTGAAGATCGTGCCGGGCCGGGTCTCGACCGAAGTCGATGCGCGCCTCAGCTTCGACACCGCCGCCAGCGTGGCGAAGGCGCACCGGCTGATCGCGATGTACGAGGCCGCCGGCATCGCCCGCGAGCGCATCCTGATCAAGCTGGCGTCGACCTGGGAGGGCATCCAGGCCGCGCGCATCCTGCAGCACGAGGGCATCAACTGCAACATGACGCTGCTGTTCTCGTTCAGTCAGGCGATCGCGTGCGGCGAAGCCGATGCGAAGCTGATCTCGCCCTTCGTCGGCCGCATCTACGACTGGTACAAGAAGAGCGCCGGCGCGAAGTGGGACGAGGCGGCGAGCGCGGGCGCGAACGACCCCGGCGTCAAGTCGGTCGCGCAGATCTACACCTACTACAAGAAATTCGGCATCGACACCGAGGTCATGGGTGCGAGCTTCCGCAACATCGGCCAGATCCAGGCGCTGGCCGGCTGCGACCTGCTGACGATCAGCCCCGAGTTGATGGCCGAGCTGCAAGCCACCGATGCGCCGCTGAAGCGCGCGCTCGACCCGAAGGCCGCGCAAGCGGCCGACGTCCACGCGGTGACCTACAACGAAGCCAGCTTCCGCTTCGCGCTCAACGACGACGCGATGGCGACCGAGAAGCTGGCCGAAGGCATCCGCACCTTCGCCGTGGACGCGGGCAAGCTCGAGGGGCTCATCGAGGGGGCGAAATGAAGCGGGCCGAGCGCTGGGCCGCTCCCGAGCTGGCCCGCATCCCCTGGGGGGATCGGTCGACGTACCCGTCGAACGAGGGGTTGTCATGAACCCGCGCTGCGACCGAACCGAAGCCTGGGCCGCGCTCGGCGGGCACTTCGAGGCCCATGGCCGTGACTTGGATCTGCGCGAGGCGTTCGCGCGCGACCCCGGCCGGTTCGATGCGATGAGCGTCGAGGCGCCCGAGGTCTTCGCCGACCTGTCGAAGAACCTGATCGACACCGCGACGCTGCACTTTTTGCTGGATCTCGCCGACGAATGTGGCGTCGCGGCGCGCCGCGACGCGATGCTGCGCGGCGACGCCATCAACACCACCGAAGACCGTGCGGTGCTGCACACCGCCTTGCGCGCGCCGCGCGGCGCCGGGCCGTTCAGCGACGACGTTCACCGCGTGCTCGACGCGATGCTGGCCTACGTCGAGACCGTGCGCGACACCGCGAACAGCGGCATCCGGCATATCGTCAACATCGGCATCGGCGGCAGCGACCTCGGGCCCCAAATGGTGGTGCCGGCGCTGGATGCGTTCGCACACCCTGGCATCCAGCTGCACTTCGTCTCCAACGTCGACGGCCACGACATCACCCCGGTGCTGCGCCAGCTGAAGCCCGCCGAGACGCTGTTCATCATCGCCAGCAAGACCTTCACGACGCAGGAGACGATGGCCAACGCGCACGCGGCGAAGGCCTGGTTCGACGCCCACGGCGGCATCGACACGGCCAAGCACTTCGTCGCGACGACGACCAACGTGGCCGCGGCGGCGCAGTTCGGCATCACCACCACCTTCGGCTTCTGGGACTGGGTCGGCGGGCGCTACTCGCTGTGGTCGTCCATCGGGCTGCCGATCGCGCTGGCGATCGGCGCCGACCACTTCCGCGCGCTGCTCGCCGGCGCGCATGCGATGGACGAGCACTTCGCACACGCGCCGGCGGCCAAGAACCTGCCGCTGCTGCTCGGGCTGATCGACGTCTGGTACCGCAACTTCCACCGCTTCACGAGCCGCAGCGTGGCGCCGTATCACCAGGGGCTGAAGCGCCTGCCGGCGTATCTGCAGCAGCTCGAGATGGAGAGCAACGGCAAGCGCGTCGACCTGTTGGGTGAGCCGCTGCCGTTCGCGACCAGCCCGGTCGTGTGGGGCGAGCCGGGCACGAACGGCCAGCACGCGTACTTCCAGATGCTGCACCAGGGCACCGACGTGATCCCGGTCGAGTTCATCCTCGTGAAGCATTCGACGCATGGCCAGAGCGGCATGAACGGCAACAGCGGCCCGCTGCTCGCACAACTCGACAAGCAGCACGCGATGCTGCTCGCCAACGGCCTGGCGCAATCGCAGGCGCTGATGCAGGGCAAGACGACCGCGCAGGCCCAGGCCGAGAAGGCGCCGACCGCGTCGAAGGCACTCGACCCGCTGACGCTCGCGCGCCACCGCACCTTCCCCGGCAACCGGCCGAGCACGACGCTGCTGCTCGATCAGCTGACGCCGCGCTCGCTGGGCGCGCTGATCGCGCTGTACGAGCACCGCGTGTTCACGAGCGGCGCGCTGTGGGGCATCAACAGCTTCGACCAGTGGGGCGTCGAGCTCGGCAAGGCGCTGTGCAACGACCTGCTGCCGCGGCTGGGCTCGGGCGACACGAGCGGGCTGGACGCATCGACAGCGGGTTTGATGAAGCGGTTGCGGACTTGAACATCGTCTTCGATTTCGCTGGCGTGCTGTTCAACGGCCAGCCCGCGGCAATGCGAGCCTGAACTCGCGCCGCTCCTGGCGGCGCGCTGACGATCAGGTTCGGCTCAGGCCGCGCACGGCACCGAGCGCGGCGTCCAGCCCCTGCTCGGCGATCTGCGCCTTCCATGCGTCGGTGTCGGTGTAGAACGCGTCGCGGGTCTGCCGCTTGATCTGCTGGCGCAGCGCCGGCGGCGCGTCGGGGTGGTTCTCGAGCCACTGGTCGGCGCGCAGTGCGTTCATCATGTCCATGATGGGCAGCGTGCCGTATTCGAGCGCGATGCCGGTGTACTCGGCCTGCGCGCATTCGTCGTAGATGGCCGACCACATCAGACCTTGCAGCGGCGCCGAGCTGGAGCTGCCGTCGTACAGGCTGGTGATCTTGTCGCCCCACCAGGCACGCGCGCGCTGCAGTGCGGCGGCGTCGTCCTTGCAGGCGAAGATGCGTTCGCCGACGCCGCTGGGGCCGAGGCCGGTGTGCAGGTCGATCCAGCCCAGGCGCTCGCAGCGCCGGCCGTGGTCTTGCAGCACGTGGCGCAGCGTGGTGTGGCTCCAGGTCGGGTTGCGCCCGCCGTAGAACAGGCCTTCCGGGTGGTCGTACTGGCCACCCGAGATCGCCGCCTGCAAGGCGGGCACGCCGTTCTTCTCGACAAAGCGCTGGACCGTCGCATTGACCTCGGCCGACGGCGGCCAGGTCGGCGGCACGATCGCGCTGGCGAGTTCGTCGTAGCCGGCGTTGCGCGGCAACGGCCCGTTGAAATCGTGGAAGTTGCGGTTCAGGTCGACGTTCTCGTGGGTCGTGCGCCGCCACCACGAAAAGCCATAGGGGTTGAGCGCGTGGATGTAGAGCACGGCCACCTGGGCCTGCGCGGCAGCCTGGCGAAACGCCGCGTCGCGCAGCAGCATGATCTGCACCCCCGAGCCGCAATAGCCCTCGACGCCGTGGCAGGCGCTGGTGACGATCAGCAGCGACTTCGCATCGCGCGGGCCGTCGAGCACGACGTCCATCGCCAGCACCTCGCCGTCGCGGCCCAGCATCGGGTGCACGTGCGAATACGGGTCGAGACCGCAGGCCTCGACGGTGGCGAGAAACTTGGCCCGCGCCTCTTTGTAGGTCTGCGAGAAATGCGAGCTGACGTCGGTACTGCTCATGGTGTCTTTCAGCGTGCGGTGTTGAGCCACTTCTCGGCCAGGTTGACCCACAGTGTGGCGCCCAGCGGGATCAGCTCGTCGTTGAAGTCGTAGCTGGGGTTGTGCAGCATGCACGGGCCCATGCCGTGGCCGCCCTCGCGGTGGCTGCCGTCGCCGTTGCCGATGAGGAAGTAGCAGCCGGGCTTCTCGAGCAGGAAGTAGCTGAAGTCTTCGGCGCCCATCGTGGGTTCGAACTCCTGCACGTTCTCGGGCCCGACCAGCTCGCCCATCACCTGGCGTGCGAACGCGGTCTCGTCCGGGTGGTTGATGGTCGGCGGGTAGTTGCGCGAGAACTCGAACTCGGCCGTCATGCCGAACGCCGCGCAGGTGTGTTCGGTGATCTCCTGCATGCGCTGTTCGATCAGGTCGAGCACCTCGAGCGTGAAGGTGCGCACCGTGCCCTGGATCTCGCAGCTGTCGGGCACGACATTGGTCGCCTCGCCGGTGTGGATCATCGTCACCGAGATCACGCCGGCATCGATGGGCCGCTTGTTGCGCGTGATGATGGTCTGGAAGGCCTGCACCAGCTGGCAGGCCACCGGCACCGGGTCCAGGCCGAGGTGCGGCATCGCGGCGTGCGAGCCCTTGCCGTGGATCACGATCTTGAATTCGTTGCTGCTGGCGAAACACGGGCCGTTCTTGAGCGCGAACTGGCCGACCGCCATGCCGGGCCAGTTGTGGGCGCCGAAGATGGCTTCCATCGGGAACTTCTCGAACAAGCCGTCCTTGATCATCTCGCGCGCGCCACCGCCGCCTTCTTCGGCCGGTTGGAACACGAGGTAGACGGTGCCGTCGTAGTTGCGGTGCTTGCTCAGGTGCTTGGCCGCGGCCAGCAGCATCGCGGTGTGGCCGTCGTGGCCGCACGCGTGCATCTTGCCTTTGTGCTGGCTGGCGTGCGCGAAGGTGTTGTGCTCGGTCATCGGCAGCGCGTCGATGTCGGCACGCAGGCCGACAGCGCGGTCGCTGCTGCCGTTCTTGAGGATCGCGACGACGCCGGTCGTGCCCATGCCGCGGTGGATCGGGATGCCCCAGTCGGTCAGCTGCTGGGCGATCACGTCGGAGGTGCGCTTCTCTTCGAAGCACAGCTCGGGATGGGCGTGGATGTCGCGTCGGACGGCGGCGATGGCGGCCGCGTCGGCCAGGATGGATTCGATCATGCGCATGGTGCGGCTCCTTGCATGCAACGTGCCCGTGCCGTCGTCGCGCCTGGTCTCGAATGGCGTCGATCGGGCCGGGAAAGAACCAGTTTAGCGCCGCCGCGCCATCCCGGCTCGGCGCTGCGGTTGCCCTGGCTCAGCGCCGCACGCGCCCGTCTTCGGTCAGGATGGTCATGTCGACATACTTCGACCCGGCATGCTTTTGCGCCGAGAAGTCGACGAAGAAGCCGCCGAGGTTGAAGTCGCGCAGGCCTTCCAGCCCGGCGATCAAGCCGTCCTGCGACGGGTTCGTGCCGGCGCGCCGCAGCCCTTCGACCAGCGTGCGCGCGGCGACATAGCCTTCCATGCTGCCGTAGCTCGGTTCGAACTTCGGCGCGGCCGCGCGGCCGGCGGCGAGGTACTCGCCCGACAAGGGGTTGATCGCCGCGAACGGGTAGGGCATGACCTGCGAGACCACGACCGAGCGCGCGTCGGCGCCCAGCTCGCTGGCCAGCGCCTGCGTGCCGACGAACGAGACGTTGTAGAAGGTGCCGGTGAATCCCGCCTTGCGGGCCGCGCGGATGAACGCGGCACACGACTTGTAGGCGCTGATCTGCACGATGGCCGCCGGGTTCTGCGCGAGGATGGACTTGACCGCCGCATCGACATCCACCGTGTTGCGCGCCACCGTGCCGAGACCGGCCGGCTCCAGCCCCAGCGGCTTGAGCGCGCGCGTCACGCCTTCGAGGCCGGCCTTGCCGTAGCTGTCGTCCTGGTAGAACACGCCGATGCGTTTGAGCCCGACGGCGGTGACCTGCTTGACGATCTCGGCGGTCTCGTCGAAGTAGGACGCCCGCACGTGAAAGGCGTTGCGGTTGAACGGCGTGCGCAGCGCCTCGGCGCCGGTGAACGGCGCAACGAAGGGCATTCTTGCGGCGTTGATCAGGGGCAGTGCCGCCATCGAGGTGGGCGTGCCGATGTAGCCGAACAGCGCGAACACACCGGCGTCGATCAGCTTGCGCGTGTTGTCGGCGCAGCGGTCCGGCTCGTAGCCGTCGTCCAGGCTGCGCAACTCGACGGATCGTCCGCTGATGCCGCCGCGCGCGTTGACGCGCTCGAACACGAGTTGCGCGCCGCTGCGGAACTGCTCGCCGAGCGCGCCGGCCGGACCCGACAGCGCGGCCGACTGGCCGATCAGCAGGCGGTTGCCCGATTGCGAGAAGGCGGGCAGGCCGACGCCGGCCAGCGCCGCGGCGCCTGCGGCGCGAAGACAGGAACGTCGATTCATGGGTCTGGTGTCAGCGGCGCACGCGTCCGTCTTCGGTCAGCATCGACAGGTCGACAAAGCGCGAGGCCACATGGTCTTTCGGCCCGAAATCGACGAGGAAGCCGCCGAAGTCGGTCTTCTGGATCGACTCGAGCCCGGTGATCAGTGTTTCGCGCGTCGGGTTGCGGCCGGCGCGGCGCAGGCCTTCGGCGAGCACCTTGGCGGCCAGGTAGCCTTCCATGCTCGAGTAGTTGGGCTTGGCGTCGCCGCCGGCCTTGCGCACCGCCTCGAGGTACTCGCGCGAGATCGGCGTGGTGGTCGAGAACGGGAACGGCATCACCTGGCTGATCATGATGCCGTTGGCCTCCTTGCCGAGCTCGTCGGCGAGCGCCTGGGTGCCGACGAAGGACACGTTGAAGAAGGTGCCGCCGTAGCCGGCCTTGCGCGACTCGCGGATGAACGCGGCACACGACTTATAGGCGCTGATCTGCACGACCGCGTCCGCGCCCTTGCCGACGATGTCCTTCACCGCCTGGGCCACGTTGACGGTGTTGCGCTCGACGGTGCCCAACGCCACCGGCGCCAGGTTGAGCGCCTTCAGGGCCCGGGTCACGCCTTCGAGACCGGCCTTGCCGTAGGCGTCGTCCTGGTAGAAGACCGCGATCTTCTTCAGCCCGAGCGAGGTGAGCTGCTTGACGATCAGCGCGGTCTCGTCGAAGTACGACGCGCGCAGGTGGAACACCGACCGGTGGAAGGGGTCGCGCAGCGCCTCAGCACCGGTGAACGGCCCGAAGAACGGAATCTTCGAGTCTGTCACCAGCGGCAGCGCGGCCAGACAGGTCGGCGTGCCGACGTAGCCGAACAGCGCGAACAGGTCGTCCTTGATGAACTTCTCGGTGTTGGCCTTGCAGCGGTCAGGCTCGTAGCCGTCGTCGGTGGCGCGCAATTCGATCTGGTTGCCGTTGACGCCGCCCTGGGCGTTCAGCGCGCTGAAGTAGATGCGCGCCCCGGCATTCATCTGCAGGCCGAGCTGCGCGGCCGGGCCGCTCAGTGCGGCCGACTGGCCGAGCACGATGCGGTTGTTCTGTGCCAGTGCGGGCAATGCCAGCGCGGCACTGGCGGCCGCGATGTGTCGAATGGCGTCACGACGATTCATAGGATCCCTGAATGGTGAGCCGCGGAACAGGTCGCGCGGGTGGCGCACGGCCTCGTCTGGGGGTGCGGAGATGGATGGGGCGAAAGCATAGGGGCAAGGGGGCCCGTCGTCACGACGTTGTCGGCTCCTGCCGACGGTCAAGAGGCACCGGCCTGTGCAATAGTGCACCCATGAACACGACCTTTGTCCGCGCTGCGTGCCCGCACGACTGCCCCGACACCTGCGCCATCCGCGTGACCGTGCAGGACGGCCGGGCCGTCAAGGTGCAGGGCGACCCCGATCACCCGCCCACCCATGGCGCGCTGTGCACCAAGGTGTCGCGCTACCCCGAGCGCACCTACCACGCCGAGCGCGTGCTGCAGCCGCTCAAGCGCAGCGGGCCCAAGGGCAGCGGCCGGTTCGTGCCGGTGAGCTGGGACGAAGCGCTGGCCGACATCGCCGCGCGCCTGACGACGATTGCCGCGCGCGACCCCGAGGCCATCCTGCCCTACAGCTACGCCGGCACGATGGGCCTGGTGCAGGGCGAGAGCATGGCGGCGCGCTTCTTCAACAAGCTGGGCGCCTCGCTGCTGGACCGCACGATCTGCTCGAGCGCCGGCGGCGACGCGCTGCAGGCGACCTATGGCGGCAAGATCGGCATGCACCTCGAGTTCTATGCCGAGAGCAAACTCATCCTGATCTGGGGCAGCAACTCGATCGCCGCCAACCTGCATTTCTGGACCTTCGCGCAGAAGGCCAAGCGCGACGGCGCGAAGCTGATCTGCATCGACCCGCGCAAGACCGAAACCGCCGACAAGTGCCACCAGCACATCGCCCTGCTGCCCGGCACCGACGGCGCGCTGGCGCTGGGCCTGATGCACGAACTCATCGCGCACGACTGGCTCGACCACGACTACATCGCGCAGCACACCGAGGGCTGGCCGGCGCTGCGCGAACGCGCGCTGCAGTGGCCGCCCGAGCGCGTCGCCGAGGTCTGCGGCATCACGGCCGACGAAGTGCGCGGCCTGGCGCGCGACTACGGCACGACGCGGCCCGCCGCGATCCGCCTGAACTACGGCATGCAGCGCGTGCGCGGCGGTGGCAACGCAGTGCGGCTGGTCGCCATCCTGCCGTGCCTGGTCGGCGCGTGGCGGCATCGCGCTGGCGGTGTGTTGCTGTCGAGCTCGGGCTGGTTCAAGCCGGTGCGCAACGACGCGGCCTTGCAGCGGCCCGACCTGCTGGCCGGCAAGCGCCCGCGCACCATCAACATGAGCACCATCGGCGACGACCTGCTGCGCGAGTCGTCGCCCGGGTTCGGCCCGAAGATCGAAGCCCTGATCGTCTACAACAGCAACCCGGTCGCGGTGGCGCCCGAGTCGGTCAAGGTCGCGCGCGGCTTTGCGCGCGACGACCTGTTCACCGTCGTGCTCGAGCACTTCATGACCGACACCGCCGACCAGGCCGACTACGTGCTGCCGGCCACGACCCAGCTCGAGCACCTGGACGTGCACACCAGCTACGGCCACACCTACGTGATGATCAACGAGGCCGCGGTCGCGCCGCTGGGCCAGGCCAAGGCGAACACGCAGATCTTCCGCGAGCTGGCGCGTGCGATGGGCTACACCGAGCCGTGTTTCCTCGATGACGACGAGACGCTCGCGCGCACCGCGTTCAAGCCGGAAGACGTCGACTTCGACGCGCTGCGGGCGACCGGCTGGTTCAAGCTGCCGATCGCCGACGCGCCGTTGGCCGACGGCCGCTTCCCGAGCGCGAGCGGGCGTTGCCTGATTGATGCGCCCGGGCTGGGCGTGCCCGATTTCGTCGCGAACTACGAGTCGGTCGCGAGCGCGCCGGCGCTGGCGGCGCGCTTTCCGCTGGCGATGATCTCGCCGCCGGCGCGCAACTTCCTCAATTCGAGCTTCGTCAACGTGAAGAGCCTGCGCGACATCGAAGGCGAGCCCGTCGTCGAGATGCACGAGGCCGATGCCGCGCCGCGCGGCGTGGCCGACGGCCAGATGGTCCAGGTGTTCAACGACCGCGGCAGCTACCTGTGCAAGGCCGTCGTGAACCGGCGTGCCCGGCCCGGCGTCGTCAACGGCCTGGGGGTGTGGTGGCGCAAGCTCGGCGCGGGCGGCACCAACGTCAACGAGCTGACGCACCAGCGCCTCACCGACATCGGCCGCGCGCCCAGCTTCTACGATTGCCTCGTCGACGTGCGTGTGGCGTGAAGCGTGGGTGGCTGATGGCGAGCCTGGGTCTGGTGGGCGCGGTGTTGGCGGCGGGCGCCGCGGTGTGCCTGACCTCGGGCTGCAGCACGCTCGGCTACTACGCGCAGTCGATCGGCGGCCACCTCGCGCTGGTGCGCGCCGCGAAGCCGGTGCCCGACTGGCTGGCCGATGACGCGACCAGCCCCACGCTGAAGGAGCGGCTGCGGCTGAGCCAGCGCATCCGCGACTATGCGGTCAGCGAGCTGCACGAACCCGACAACGCCAGCTACCGTCGCTATGCCGACCTGCACCGCGCCAGCGTCATCTGGAACGTGGTCGCCGCGCCCGAATTGAGCCTGCGCCTGCAGACCTGGTGCTTCCCCGTCGTCGGCTGCGTCGGCTACCGCGGCTACTACGACGAGGCCGAGGCCAAGGTTTTCGCCGAGACGCTGCGCGCGCAAGGCCTCGAGGTCAGCGTCTACGGCGTGCCGGCGTATTCGACACTGGGCAAGCTGCCCTTCGACGCGTTGGCCGACCCGCTGCTCAACACCTTCATCGGCTACCCCGAGGGCGACCTGGCGCGGCTGATCTTTCACGAGCTCGCGCACCAGATCGCGTACGCGTCGGGCGACACGGTGTTCAACGAATCGTTCGCGACCGCGGTCGAGCGCATCGGCGGTGCGCGCTGGCTCGAGCAGCACGCGAGTGCGCAGGCGCGCGACGAGATCGCGCAGGGCGACGCGCGGCGCCAGGACTTCCGTGCGCTGACGATGCGCTACCGCGAGGCCTTGAACACCTTGTACGAGAGCACGGCCAGCGATGTCGACAAGCGCGCCGGCAAGGCCCGTCTGATGGCCAGCCTGCGTGCCGACTACGAGCTCCTGAAGCGCGACCGCTGGGGCGGGTTTTCAGGGTATGACGGGTGGTTCGCCCGCGCCAACAATGCGTCTTTCGGTGTGCTTGCGGCCTACAACGAACTCGTGCCCAACTTCGAGCGCCTGTTCGAGCGCGAAGGCAAGGACTTCGATCGGTTTTATGCCGAGGTCAAGCGCCTGGCCGCATTGCCGCAAGATCAACGCCGCGCCCAACTGCCCTGAGAACGACCCGAGGACCGCACCCCATGCCCGACATCCACATCCACCGCGCTCACGCGCTCGGCCTGACCAAGGCGCGCAAGGTTGCGCTGCAATGGGCCGAGGACGCCGAGAAGAGGCTCGACATGGAGTGCACCATCCTCGAAGGCGAGACCAGCGACACGGTGGAGTTCACACGCGCGGGCGTGAAGGGCGAGTTGATCGTGGCGTCCGATCACTTCCAGCTCGACGCGAAGCTTGGCTTTCTGCTGGGGGCCTTCAGCAAGACCATCGAGGCCGAGATCGAGAAGAACCTCGATGCCTTGCTGGCGAAGGGCGCGGCGCCGGCTGCGAAGAAGGCGGCCGCGAAGAAGAAGTAGCAGGTTGCGGGGCGGGACCAGCGCCGGGCCGCTCCCAAGCGGGCCCGCATCCCCGCGGAGATCGGCCGACGTACGCGTCGGCCGAGGGGTCGTCATTTCAACGATTCGATCAGGTCGATGTAGGCCTGCATCGCCTCGTCGGGGCTCTGGCCCTTGACCGCGTTCCAGGCGTCCCACTTCGCGCGGCCGACCATGTCGGAAAACCCCGGCCGCTTGTCCTGCACGTCGCCCGTGCTGGCCTGCTTGTAGAGCGCGTAGATCTTCAGCAGCGTCATGTTGTCCGGCTTCTCGGGCAGGCTCTTGGATTCAGCGACGGCTTGCTCGAACTGGGCTTTCAAATCGGCCATGGTGCGTGTCCCTCGTGAGTGAAAATGTGCATTGACGGCGTCGATGTTACCCAGCATCTTGGGTCACCATAAAACAGAATCCTCAAGGAGAACCCCGATGCCAACCCCGACGCAGCGCATGTCGCGCGTGGACACCGCCTGGCTGCGGATGGACAACGACGTGAACCTGATGATGATCGTCGGCGTCTGGCTGCTGCAGCCCGGCATCACGCACGCGGCGCTGTGCGAGCGCGTCGAGGACAAGCTGCTGAAGTACGAGCGCTTTCGCCAGAAGGTCGTGCCCGACGCGATGGGTGCGAACTGGGTCCACGACGACGCGTTCGCCATCCAGCGCCACGTGCTTCACCAGAAGTTGACGCGCGAACCCGGCCAGAGCGAGCGCGAGGCGCTGCAGGCGCTGGTCGGCGAGTTGGCCAACACGCCGCTGGACCCCGACCACCCGCTGTGGCAGTTCCACCTGATCGACGGCTACGAGGGCGGCAGCGCGCTGGTGGCACGCGTGCACCACTGCATCGGCGACGGCATCGCGCTGATCTCGGTGATGCTGTCCATCACCGACGGCGGCATGGACCCGCCCAAGCGCAAGCCGCGCGACCTGCCCGAGACCGACGGCGACTGGCTGTCGGACGCGGTGATGAAGCCGCTCACCGACCTGGCGAGCAAGGCGATCGGCATGTACGGCGGCGGCGTCGCGAAGTCGATGGAGATGCTGTCCAACCCGCAGCAGGGCCTGCTCGGGTCGGTCGAGATGGCGCGCACCGGCGCCAAGGTGCTGGGCGACGTCGGCGCGATGGCGCTGATGGCCGACGATTCGCCGACGCTGCTGAAGGGCAAGCCCATCGGCCAGAAGGTCGTCGCCTGGGGCGAGCCGCTGCCGCTCGCCGATGTCAAGGCGATCGGCAAGGCGCTGGGCTGCTCGATCAACGACGTGCTGCTGGCCTGCGTGGCCGGCGCGATCGGCGCCTACTTGCGCGAGCAGGGCGACGACCCGGCGGGCAAGGAGATCCGCGCGATGGTGCCGGTGAATTTGCGCCCGATGGAGCTGGCCTGGAAGCTGGGCAACCGCTTCGGCCTGGCGCCGCTGACGCTGCCGATCGGCATCGCCAACCCCATCGAGCGCGTCTACGCGGTGCGCGTGCGCATGAACCAGCTGAAGGACAGCTACCAGCCGCTGCTGGCGTTCGCGGTGCTGGCGGTCGCCGGCCTGCTGATCAAGCCGGTGCAGGACGGGCTGCTGGGCCTGTTCGCGAAGAAGGCGACCGCCGTGATGACCAACGTGCCGGGCCCGGCGACCGCGCTGAAGTTCTGCGGCGCAACGCTGCGGCAGACCATGTTCTGGGTGCCGGCCTCGGGCGACATCGGTGTCGGCGTGTCCATCCTGTCTTATGGCGGCGGGGTTCAGTTCGGGCTGATCACCGACAAGAAGCTGTGCCCGCATCCGCAGCAGATCATCGACCGCTTCGAGCCGGAGTTCGAGAAACTGCTGCTGGCAACGATGATGCTGCCCTGGGCGGCTTAGTCTTCCAGCTCGGCTTTCGCCATCTCCACGTCGAGCCGCTCCATCGCGTCCAGTGGTTCGCAGGCCGCGGCGTCCTCGTAGAGCTTCGTCGCTTCCTTCATCTTCTTCTCGCCCTCGAGCATCACGAGGCCGTTGGCGTACTCGACCATCGCGATCGCGGAGGTCGGGTTCAGCTTCAGCGCCGTTTTGAACATCGCCAGGCCCGCGTCCTTGCTCGCGCCCTGCGTGCGGCCGAGCAGCGAGCCGACCTTGTCGATGACCTCGGCATGGAAGGCGCCGAGCGCGATGTGCGCATCGGCGTGCTTGGGCGCGAGCTTGATCGTGGTCTCGAGTGCGCTCTTGACCTTGCTGCCCAGGCCTTGCGCGAGCGCCTTCGCGATGCTGATGCCCTGGCTGTAGCGGCCCAGCGCGTAGGCCATGAAGTAGTGCGCGTTGGCATTCTTCGAGTCGGCCGCGATCTGCGCCTCGGCGCGTTCGGCGACTTCCATGAAGAGCGCGAGCTTGGTCTTCTCGCTCTTCTCGAGGTAGTTGGCGTAGATGGCCTGCGCCTTGTTCGCGACGGTGATGCCGGCGCCGCCGGCCTTGAGCCCGGCCTCGGCCGCCTTCTGGAACTCGCCGGCATGGAACAGCGCCCACGCGGCCAGCACCTTCGCATCGGTCGGCAGCGGCTCGGCGTCGCCGGCGTGCAGGCGCGCCCAGTGCTTCTTCAGGGCGGCCGCGTCGTGCGTGTAGTCGGCGGCGTCGTGCGGGAAGGCGGTCCATTTGGCCATGTCTCAGTCTCCTTTGCGGTAGTTGCCGACCAGCGTGTGCAGGTGCTCGCGCTGGTCCGGTTCGAGGTAGGGTGCGAGCAGGCTGAGCACGTGGAACGCACCGCGCAGCAGCGCCGCGCCGGCGCTCGCGGGTTCGAGCGCGTTGCGCGGGTCGCGCACGTACTCGAAGCTCAGCCAGTAGGTCAGCACGACGACCATCGCGGTGGCGACGGGCTCGACGTCGCGCGGGGCCATGTGCATCGCGTTGCCGCGGTTCAGGCCGTCGAGCAGCGTCTGCACGGCTTTGCCCTTGTTCTTCAGCACGAACTGGAAGTGCGTTTCGAGCCGGCGGTTCTTCGACAGCAGGTCGTTCAGGTCGCGGTACAGAAACCGGTACTGCCAGATCAGCTCGAACAGCATGTGCAGGAACAGCCAGGCGTCCTCGACATTGGCGACCTCGTCGGCGGCGCGCAGCAGCTCGGTGAGCGCGCGTTCGTAGCGGTCGAACAGGCTGTTGATCAGCTCGTCCTTGGCCGGGTAGTGGTAGTAGAGGTTGCCCGGGCTGATGCCGAGCTCGGCCGAGATCAGCGTGGTCGACACATTGGGTTCGCCGAAGCGGTTGAACAACGCCAGCGTGACTTCGAGAATGCGCTCCGCCGTGCGGCGCGGCTTCTTGCTGGTTGGTTCGGCCATGTGTTGTTGTCCCCGGAGGGCAATCTAGCATCAACCGCGCGCGGGTCGCATCGGCATTGACACCACGCGAGCGCGGGGGAAGGCCGCCTGCCTACAATCGCGGCCTTCATGCCGAGCACGCCCGCCATCTCCTTCAAGAACGTCGCCAAGACCTTCAGCAGCGCCCGCGGTGCCGTCAAGGCACTCGACGATGTGAGCTTCGACATCGAACCCGGCGAATTCTTCGGGCTGCTCGGGCCCAACGGTGCGGGGAAGACCACGCTGATCAGCATCCTCGCCGGCCTGGCACGCGCGAGCAGCGGTCAGGTGCTGGTGCACGGCCACGATGTCGTCACCGACTACGCGGCCGCACGCCGGGCCCTGGGCATCGTGCCGCAGGAGCTGGTGTTCGACCCCTTCTTCAGCGTGCGCGAGGCCCTGCGCATCCAGGGCGGCTACTTCGGCATCCGTCACAACGACGCGTGGATCGACGAACTGCTCGCCAACCTGGGCCTCGCCGACAAGGCCGACGCCAACATGCGCCAGCTCTCGGGCGGCATGAAGCGCCGCGTGCTGGTCGCGCAGGCGCTGGTGCACAAGCCGCCGGTGATCGTGCTCGACGAGCCGACCGCGGGCGTCGACGTCGAACTGCGCCAGACGCTGTGGCAGTTCGTCGCGCGCCTGAACAAGGAAGGCCACACGGTCTTGCTGACCACCCACTACCTCGAAGAGGCCGAGGCCTTGTGCAGCCGTCTCGCGATGCTGAAGCAGGGCAAGGTCGTCGCGCTGGACCGCACGTCCGCATTGCTCGCCGGCACCGCGAGCACGATGCTGCGCTTCAAGATGGATGCAAAGCTGCCGGCCTCGCTGGCGGCCCAATCGCGCGTGACCGGCCGCATCGTGCAGATCACCGCGCACGACGCCGTCGAGGTCGAGGCCGTGCTTGCGACGCTGCGCAATGCCGGCTGCGTGCCCGAGGATCTGGAGATCGGCCGCGCCGACCTCGAAGACGTGTTCCTCGAGATCATGCAGGGAGCGCACGCATGACGGGCATCGCGGTGTTGGCGGGCGCGCGCACGCTGCTCTACAAGGAGGTGCTGCGCTTCTGGAAGGTCAGCTTCCAGACCGTGGCCGCGCCGGTGCTCACGGCCATCCTGTACCTGCTGATCTTCGGCCACGTGCTCGAGGAGCATGTGAAGGTCTACGGCGCGGTCGGCTACACCAGCTTTCTGATCCCGGGCCTGGTGATGATGAGCGTGCTGCAGAACGCGTTCGCGAACAGCAGCTCGTCGCTGATCCAGAGCAAGATCACCGGCAACCTGGTGTTCGTGCTGGTCACGCCGCTGTCGCACTGGGCCTGGTTCGTGGCCTATGTGGGTGCGTCCATCGTGCGCGGCGTGGTCGTCGGCTTCGGCGTCTTCATCGTGACGGTGTGGTTCGCACCGTTCCAGGTGGCGCAGCCGGGGTGGGTGCTGCTGTTCGGCGTGATGGGCGCGGCGATGATGGGTGCACTGGGGCTGATCGCGGGGCTGTGGGCCGAGAAGTTCGACCAGATTGCGGCGTTCCAGAACTTCATCATCATGCCGATGACGTTTCTGTCGGGCGTGTTCTATTCGGTCGGCTCGCTGCCGCCGTTCTGGAAGGCGGTCAGCCACCTGAACCCGTTCTTCTACATGATCGACGGTTTCCGGCACGGTTTCTTCGGCGTCAGCGACGTGTCGCCGTGGACCGGCCTGGTGGTCGTGGGCACGAGCTTGGCGGTGGTCTGCGCGTTGTGTCTGCACCTGCTGAAGACCGGCTACAAGATTCGGCACTGATTTCAGCACTAAAATCAGGCCACCATGTCCGACCCCACGCCTGCCGACGTCCAGTCCTTCATCGAGAAGGGCCTGGCTTGCGTGCATGTCGACGTGGAGGGCGACGGCCGGCATTTCTTCGCCACCATCGTCTCGACCGAATTCGAAGGCACCACGCGGGTGGCCCGCCAGCGGCGCGTCTACGCCGCGCTGGGCGATAGAATGCGCGAGCAAATCCACGCCCTGTCGATGAAGACGCTGACACCGGCCGAGTGGGCTGCCAGCCCGGATCGCGCCGCCACCCACCACCACTGAACCCGCCGCAGTGCTCACTGCGGCTGGCGAACTCGCGCCAGCGGGTTCTCGGTCTCTTTGGGCACATGGGCATGAAGCCAAGCTCATGGACAAACTCCTCATTCGCGGCGGCCGGACCCTCACCGGCACGGTCACGATCTCGGGCGCGAAGAACGCGGCGCTGCCCGAGCTCTGCGCCGCGCTGCTGACGGACCAGCCGGTGACGCTCAGCAACGTGCCGCGTCTGCAGGACGTGAGCACCGCGCTGAAGCTGCTGCGCAACATGGGCGTGACCATCGACCGCGCCGACGCGACGCCCGATGTCGTCGTGCTCAATGCCGGCCGCATCAGCGCCCGCGAGGCGCCCTACGACCTGGTGAAGACGATGCGCGCGTCCATCCTCGTGCTGGGGCCGCTGCTGGCGCGCTTCGGCGAGGCACGGGTGTCGCTGCCGGGCGGTTGCGCAATCGGTTCGCGGCCGGTGGACCAGCACATCAAGGGCTTGCAGGCGATGGGCGCCGAGATCGTCGTCGAGCACGGCTACATCGTCGCGAAGGCGGCGCGGCTGAAGGGCACACGCATCACGACCGACATGGTCACCGTGACCGGCACCGAGAACCTGCTGATGGCCGCAACGCTGGCCGAGGGCGAGACCATCCTCGAGAACGCCGCGCAGGAGCCCGAGATCCCCGACCTGGCCGAGATGCTGATCGCGATGGGCGCGAAGATCGAGGGCCACGGCACGAGCCGCATCCGCATCGAGGGGGTGGATCGCCTGCATGGCGCGGCGCACCGCGTCGTGCCGGACCGCATCGAGACCGGCACCTTTCTGTGCGCCGTCGCGGCCGCGGGTGGCGACGTGACGCTGCAGCGCGCGAACGCGCGCCACCTCGAGACGGTGATCGAGAAGCTGCGCGAGGCGGGGGCGATCGTTCAATCCGGCGACGACTGGATTCGCGTGGTCGGCCACGGCCGGCCGCGCGCGGTGAGCTTTCGCACCAGCGAGTACCCGGCCTTCCCGACCGATATGCAGGCGCAGTTCATGACGCTGAACTGCATCGCCGAGGGCACCTCGGTCGTGACCGAAACCATCTTCGAGAACCGCTTCATGCACGTCAACGAGTTGGTGCGGCTGGGCGCGAAGATCGACATCGACGGCCACACCGCCGTCGTGCACGGCGTGGACCGGCTCTCGGGGGCGACAGTGATGGCGACCGACCTGCGCGCGTCGGCCAGCCTGGTGATCGCCGGCCTGGTGGCAGAAGGCGAGACCGTCGTCGACCGCATCTACCACCTGGACCGCGGCTACGACCAGATGGAAGCCAAGCTGCGCGGCATCGGTGCCGACATCGAAAGAACCAAGTGATTACCTTCGCGCTGCCGAAAGGTCGGATCTTCGACGAGATCGTCCCGCTGCTCGATGCGGCGGGGATCAAGGTCGCCGAAGACCCGGAAAAGACGCGCAAGCTCATCATCGGCACCAGCCGTTCCGACGTGCGCCTGGTCATCGTGCGCGCGTCCGACGTGCCGACCTATGTGCAGTACGGCGGCGCCGATGTCGGTGTGGTCGGCAAGGACACACTGCTCGAGCATGGCGGCGAGGGCCTGTACCAGCCGCTGGACCTGAACATCGCGAAATGCCGCATGAGCGTCGCGGTGCGCCACGACTTCGACTACGCCGGTGCAGTGAAGCAGGGCTCGCGCATCCGCGTCGCGACCAAATACATGCAGATTGCCCGCGACCACTTCGCGAACAAGGGCGTGCACGTCGACCTGATCAAACTCTACGGCTCGATGGAGCTCGCGCCGCTGACCGGCTTGGCGGATGCCATCGTCGACCTGGTCTCGACCGGCAGCACGCTGCGCGCGAATCAGCTGGTCGAGGTCGAGGAGATCATGAAGATCTCGTCGCGCCTGATCGTCAACCAGGCGGCGCTCAAGCTCAAGCGCGAACCGATACGCGGCATCATCGACGCGTTCGCCGCGGTGGTGGGGGAACTGCCATGAGCGTCAACGTGCGCCAGCTGTCGACCGCGGCGAGCGACTTCGAGGCCGAGTTCCAACGCGTGCTGCACTGGTCCGAGGAAACCGACCACGCGATCGAAGAGCGTGTTGCGGCCATCCTCGCCGACGTGCGGGCGCGCGGCGACGCGGCGGTGCTCGAGTACACGCAGCGCTTCGATGGCCTGAGTGCGACCTCGGTGGCCGAACTGGAGATCCCGCGCCACGAGCTGCTGGCGGCGCTCGACGCGATCCCATCCGCCCAGCGCAGCGCGCTCGAAGCTGCCGCGCAGCGCGTGCGCAGCTACCACGAGCGCCAGCTCGACGCCTGCGGCCGCTCGTGGAGCTACCGCGACGCCGACGGCACGCTCTTGGGCCAGAAGGTCACGCCGCTGGACCGTGTCGGCATCTACGTGCCGGGTGGCAAGGCGACCTACCCGTCCAGCGTGCTGATGAACGCGCTGCCGGCCAAGGTCGCCGGTGTCGGCGAGATCGTCATGGTCGTGCCCACGCCGCAAGGCGTGCGCAACGCGATGGTGCTGGCGGCAGCGGCGATCGCCGGCGTGGACCGCGCGTTCGCGATCGGCGGGGCGCAGGCGGTCGGTGCGCTGGCCTTCGGCACGGCGACGGTGCCGGCGGTGCACAAGATCACCGGCCCGGGCAACGCGTATGTCGCGAGCGCCAAGCGCCGCGTGTTCGGTCAGGTCGGCATCGACATGATCGCCGGCCCGAGCGAGATCCTGGTGCTGGCCGACGGCTCGACGCCGGCCGACTGGGTGGCGATGGACTTGTTCAGCCAGGCCGAGCACGACGAACTCGCGCAGAGCATCCTGCTGTGCCCCGACGCGGCCTATATCGCCGAGGTCAAGGCGGCGATCGACCGGCTGCTCCCGGAAATGCCGCGGCGCGACGTGATCCGCGCATCGCTCGAAGGCCGCGGCGCGCTGATCCACACGCGCAGCATGGAAGAGGCCTGCGAGATCAGCAACCGCATCGCGCCCGAGCACCTGGAAGTGAGCTCGCGCGGCCCGCACCAGTGGGAACCGCTGCTGCACCACGCCGGCGCGATCTTCCTCGGCGCGTTCACCAGCGAAAGCCTGGGCGACTACTGCGCCGGGCCGAACCACGTGCTGCCGACGGCGGGCACGGCGCGCTTCTCGTCGCCGCTGGGCGTCTACGACTTCCAGAAACGCAGCAGCCTGATCGAGGTCAGCGAGGCCGGCGCGCAGCAGCTGGGCCCGATCGCGGCCGAGCTGGCTTATGGCGAGGGCCTGCAAGCGCACGCGCGTGCGGCCGAGATGCGATTGACGACGACTCCCACCAAGAAGGGCACCTGATGAGCACGCTGGACGACAGGCTGAAGAAAGTGGTTCGCCAGGACATCCAGTCCATGCACGCGTACGCGATCCAGCCCAGCGCAGGGCTGGTGAAGCTGGACGCGATGGAGAACCCGTTCCGCCTGCCCGAGCACCTGCAGCGCGAACTCGGCGAGCGCCTGGGGCGCGTCGCGATCAACCGCTACCCGGTCGGCTGCGTCGCCGACGTGATCGAGGCGTTGTCGGCTTACGTCAAGCTGCCCGCCGGCTGCCAGCTGATGCTGGGCAACGGCTCGGACGAGCTGATCTCGCTGCTGGCACTGGCCTGCGACATTCCCGGTGCGACCGTCCTCGCGCCGCTGCCCGGCTTCGTGATGTACGAGATGTCGGCCAAGCTGCAGGGGCTGAAGTTCGTCAGCGTGCCGACGACGGCCGACTTCGAGCTCGACGAGGCCGCGATGCTGGCGGCGATCGAGACGCACCGCCCCGCGATCACCTACATCGCGTACCCGAACAACCCGACCGCGAATCTGTTCAACGAAGCGACGGTCGAGCGCATCGTTGCGGCGGTCGGCCGGCAGAACGGCCTGGTCGTGTTCGACGAGGCCTACCAGCCGTTCTCGTCGCGCACGTGGATGAGCAGGGTCGTGCAGCATGAGCACGTGCTGGTGATGCGCACGCTGAGCAAGTTCGGCCTGGCCGGCGTGCGGCTGGGCTACATGGTCGGCGCGGCCGCGCTGATCGCCGAGATCGACAAGGTGCGCCCTCCCTACAACATCAGCGCGCTGAATGCCGAGGCGACGCTGTTCGCACTCGAACACGCGGACGAGTTCGCGGCCCAGGCCGAGGTGCTGCGCGCCGAGCGCGCGCACCTGCAGACGGCGTTGAAGGCGATCGCCGGCATCACCGCCTTCCCGAGTGAAGCCAACATGATTCTGGTGCGCGTGCCCGATTCGAAGAAGGCCTTCGAGGGCATGCGCGAGCGCGGTGTGCTGGTGAAGAACATCGCCGGGCTGCACCCGTTGCTCGTCAACTGCCTGCGCCTGACGGTCGGCACGCCGGAGGAAAATACCCTGATGATCGACGCGCTGAAAGCGAGCCTGTGATGACCCTGCCTGCCCGCACGGCCGATGTGACCCGCAACACCGCCGAGACGCAGATCCGCGTCGTGCTCAACCTCGACGGTACCGGTGTGGCCAAGTTCGCGACAGGCATCGGCTTCTTCGACCACATGCTGGACCAGGTCGCGCGCCACGGTCTGATCGATCTCGACATCGACGCCAAGGGCGACCTGCACATCGACGGCCACCACACCGTCGAGGACGTGGGTATCACGCTGGGCCAGGCGATGGCCAAGGCAGTCGGCGACAAGAAGGGCCTGCGCCGCTACGGCCACGCCTACGTGCCGCTGGACGAGGCGCTGTCGCGCGTCGTGATCGACTTTTCCGGCCGGCCGGGGCTGCACATGCGGGTCGATTTCAAGAGCGGCATGATCGGCGCGCTCGACACGCAGCTGGTCTACGAATTCTTCCAGGGCTTCGCCAACCACGCCGGCGTGACCTTGCACATCGACAACCTGTTTGGTGACAACGCCCACCACCAGTGCGAGACCATCTTCAAGGCCTTCGCGCGCGCGCTGCGCATGGCGTTGGAAATCGACCCGCGCGCGGCGGGCGTGATCCCGTCGACCAAAGGCAGCCTTTGAGATGAAGCGCACCGTCGCGGTTGTTGACTACGGCATGGGCAACCTGCGCTCGGTGTCGCAGGCGGTGATGCACGTCGCGCGCGATTCCGGGGTCGACGTGATCGTCACGTCCCAACCTGACGAGGTCTATGCGGCCGAACGCGTCGTGCTGCCCGGACAGGGCGCGATGCCCGACTGCATGCGCGAACTGCGCGACTCGGGCCTGCAAGAGGCGGTGCTGCACGCCGCGGCGAACAAGCCGCTGATGGGGGTTTGCGTCGGCATGCAGATGCTGCTCTCGCGCAGCGAGGAAGGGCCGACCGACGGCCTGGACCTGATCGCTGGTGACGTGCGCAAGTTCCGGCTCGACGGTCGCCTGCAACCCGACGGCAGCCGTTTCAAGGTGCCGCAGATGGGCTGGAACCAGGTGTTTCAGGTGCAACCGCATCCGATCTGGGCCGGCGTGCCGGACGAGTCGTACTACTATTTCGTCCACAGTTTCTACGCCCACCCGTCCGACTCACGGCACAGTGCCGGCGAAACTGATTACGGTGCGCGCTTTACCTGCGCGCTGGCGCGCGATAATATTTTCGCGACCCAGTTCCACCCCGAGAAGAGCGCCGAGCATGGCTTGGCGCTCTACCGCAACTTCCTTCACTGGAACCCCTGACCGTCTCACGGCCATGTTGTTGATCCCTGCCATCGACCTGAAAGACGGTCACTGCGTGCGCCTCCAGCAAGGCGACATGAATGCATCCACCACGTTCGGCGAAGACCCGGCGCAAATGGCGAGGCGCTGGGTCGATGCCGGCGCGCGGCGCCTGCACCTGGTCGACCTGAATGGCGCGTTCGCCGGCAAGCCGGTCAACGAAGGCGCGATCAAGGCCATCCTCGCCGAGGTCGGCGACGAGATCCCGGTACAGCTCGGCGGCGGCATCCGCGACCTCGACACCATCGAGCGCTACCTCGACGACGGCCTGAGCTTCATCATCATCGGCACGGCGGCGGTCAAGAACCCCGGCTTTCTGCGCGACGCCTGTTCGGCCTTCGGCGGCCACATCATCGTCGGGCTGGACGCAAAAGACGGCAAGGTTGCGACCGACGGCTGGAGCAAGTTGACCGGCCACGAGGTGGTCGACTTGGCGAAGAAGTTCCAGGACTACGGTGTCGAAGGCGTGATCTACACCGACATCGGCCGCGACGGCATGCTCAGCGGCATCAACATCGATGCGACCGTCAAGCTGGCGCAGGCGCTGACCATCCCGGTGATCGCGTCCGGCGGCCTGTCCAACATGGCCGACATCGACAAGCTCTGCGCCGTGCAGGACCAGGGCGTCGAAGGCGTGATCTGCGGCCGGGCGATCTACAGCGGCGACCTCGACTTCGCGCTGGCGCAAGCGCGTGCCGACGAGCTCAACGGCGGCTGACGCGCGTGCTCGAAGGTCCACGAGGCAAGCACTGACATGCTTGCGAAGCGCATCATCCCCTGCCTGGACGTGACCGGCGGCCGTGTCGTCAAGGGCGTCAACTTCGTCGAGCTGCGCGACGCCGGTGACCCTGTCGAGATTGCGGCACGCTATAACGACCAGGGCGCCGACGAGCTGACCTTTCTCGACATCACCGCGACCAGCGATGGCCGCGACCTGATCCTGCACATCATCGAGGCCGTCGCCTCGCAGGTCTTCATCCCGCTGACGGTGGGCGGGGGCGTGCGCACCGTCGAAGACGTGCGGCGCCTGCTCAATGCGGGTGCCGACAAGGTCAGCTTCAACTCGGCAGCGATCGCGAACCCGCAGGTGATCCGCGACGCGTCGGCGAAGTATGGCGCGCAGTGCATCGTTGTCGCCATTGATGCGAAGGCACGCGTCGACCACAGCGGCTGGGACGTCTACTCGCACGGTGGCCGCAAGAACACCGGGCTCGATGCCGTCGCCTGGGCGCGCCAGATGGTCGAGCACGGCGCCGGCGAAATCCTGCTGACCAGCATGGACCGCGATGGCACCAAGGTCGGTTTCGACCTGGCGCTGACGCGTGCGGTCAGCGACGCGGTCGGCGTGCCGGTGATCGCGTCCGGCGGCGTCGGTGCGCTCGAGCACCTGTCGGACGGCATCCGCCTCGGCGGCGCCGACGCGGTGCTGGCCGCCAGCATCTTCCACTACGGCGAGTTCACCGTCGGTCAGGCCAAGGCCCTGCTGGCGCGCGACGGCATCCCGGTGCGTCAATGACGGCGCCCGCGCCGCGGCGCGCGCTGCCGCGCGAGGTGCGCATCATCGGCGGGCAATGGCGGCGCAGCAAGCTCACTGTGTCCGACGCGCCGGGCCTGCGTCCGACGCCGGACCGTGTACGCGAGACGCTGTTCAACTGGCTGGGGCAGGACCTTTCGGGCTGGCGCTGCCTGGATGCGTTTGCCGGCTCTGGCGCGCTCGGCTTCGAGGCCGCGTCGAGGGGTGCCGATCAGGTGGTGTTGCTGGAACGCGATCGTCGCCTCGCGGCCAAGCTCGACGATGCCAAGGCCCGCCTGAAGGCCGAACAACTGCGCGTCGAGGCGGTCGATGCGCTGGCGTGGATGGCGCGTTGCGCGCCCGATGCGTTCGAACTGGTTTTCCTCGACCCGCCGTTCGACGCAGCGTTGATCGTGCCGGCGCTGGCTGCCGCGGCGCGCGTCGTCGTGCCGCAGGGCTTCGTCTACGTCGAGTCAGGCGAGCCGCTGGCGGCCGAGCCGCTGGGGGCGCTGGGGCTCGCATTGCACCGCCAGGGCCGCGCGGGCGCGGTGCACTTCCATCTGTTGCAGCGGGTGGACAGGCCGTGAGCGACGGCGGCTACACTCCCGCCGAATCCCAACGTCTGGAGCGCGCCTTGACCTCGACGACCCGACTGACCGCTGTCTATCCCGGCACCTTCGACCCGATGACGCTGGGCCACGAGGACTTGATGCGCCGCGCCAGCCGCTTGTTCGAGCGCTTGATCGTCGCGGTCGCGGCCGGTCACCACAAGCGCACGATGTTCACGATCGCCGAACGGCTGGACATCGCGACCGAACTCGCCGCGAAGTACCCCAATGTCGAGGTGATGGCGTTTCGCGGGCTGTTGCGCGACTTCGTCGTCGGCAACGGCGCCAAGGTCGTCGTGCGCGGCCTGCGGGCGGTCAGCGACTTCGAATACGAGTTCCAGATGGCCGGCATGAACCGCCAGCTGATGCCCGAGGTCGAGACGATGTTCCTCACGCCCGGCGACCGCTACCAGTTCGTCTCGGGCACCTTTGTGCGCGAGATTGCCACTCTCGGCGGTGATGTTTCCAAGTTCGTGTCACCCTCTGTGCTCGACCGCCTGCGTGACCGGGTGAAATCGTCCGACGTTTGAGCGTTCCGAGAGTTGCCCATGGCCCTGCTCATCACCGATGAGTGCATCAACTGCGATGTCTGCGAGCCCGAGTGCCCCAACCAGGCGATCTCGATGGGCGTGGACTTCTACGAGATCGCGCCCGACAAATGCACCGAGTGCGTCGGCCATTTCGACGAGCCGCAGTGCGTGCAGGTCTGCCCGGTCGATTGCATCCCGGTGAACCCCGCGCACATCGAGTCGAAAGAGACGCTGTGGGCCAAGTACCGCCGCCTGCAGCAGATCGCAGCGAGCAGCAGCCCGGCGCCCGGCGGCGCTTGAGCTCAAGCCTGGCTGCGCACCTTCTTGGCGGGCTTCAGCTTCACCCACTTCGGTTTCTTCGCGTGCTGCGGCTCGGCCGCTTTGGTCTGTCTGCCGCTCAGGCTGACGGCACCGCCTGGTTTCTGGGCCGACAGCATCGCGAGCCGTTCGCGTTCCATGCGCAGACCTGATTGCTTTTCGTCTGCGGCGACGCGGCTGGCCGCTGCACGCTGAGCCTCGCTGCGCGCATCCGAGGCCTCGACAATTCGGGCTTCGGGGCAGGGCGATTGCGAGTATTCGCTGCCGCATCGGTACACCGACTGCGCGTTCGCGCCCAGTGCAGACAGCATCAGGATCAGCGCGACAGGTGTCTTCATGGTGTCGGTTCCTTGGGGTCTTCGGGCACGGGCTTTGGGGGTTTGGGCCGCGGTGGCTTGGCGTGCACCTTCATCAACGCGCGCTCCATGTCGCCTTCGAGCATCAGCGGCAGCGCGGACAGCGATTGCTCGATGCTTTTATCGATGCCCTCGCGCTGTTCCGCGGGCGGCTTGCGCAGCACGTAGTTGACGACCTCGGCCTTCACGCCCGGGTGGCCGATGCCCAGCCGCAAGCGCCAGAAATCGGCACTGCCGAGCTGGGCCTGGATGTCCTTCAAGCCGTTGTGGCCGGCGTGGCTGCCGCTCAGCTTCATCTTCACCTGGCCGGGCAGCAGGTCGAGTTCGTCGTGCGCCACCAGGATTTCGCCAGGCGCGATCTTGAAGAAGCGCGCAAGCGCCGCGACCGACTTGCCCGACAGGTTCATGAAGGTCATCGGCTCGAGCAGCCAGACCGGGCCGTCGGCGAGGTTGGCACGCGCGGCCAGACCGAAGTATGTGCGCTCGGGCGCCAGGCTCACGCGCAACGTGCGCGCGACCTCGTCGATGAACCAGAACCCGGCGTTGTGCCGGGTGGCTTCGTATTCGGGGCCGGGGTTGCCCAGGCCGACAAGGAGTCGAATCATGGAAGGAATTATCGAGTTGTGGCGCGCATAAAAAAGCCCCACCGAGGTGGGGCTTCGCATCACCCGTGTGGGTGAATAGGCAGCGGGCCGAGCGCCGGGCCGCTCCCAAGCCGGCCCGCATCCCCTTGGGGGATCGTCCGACGTACTCGTCGGACGAGGGGCGCCATGCCTACTTCTTGTTCTGCTTCTCGGTCTTCTTGGCCTTGGTCTTCTCTGCCGGGGCAGCGACGACCACCGGAGCGACCACTTCTTCTTCGGCAGCCTGCGCCGAGACCGACACGATCACCGGGTTCGGCTTGCCTTGGGTCATGACCTTGATGCCGTCGGCGAGCTTGATGTCGTTGACGTGCAGGGTCTGGCCCTTGGCCAGCGAGCCCAGGTCGATGGTCAGGAACTCGGGCAGCTGCGAAGCCAGGCACGAGATGCGCAGCTCGGTGACCACGTGGTTCACGACGCAGCTGTCGGTCTTGACGGCCGGCGAGTTTTCTTCGTTGATGAAGTGCAGCGGCACCTTCTTCACGATCTTGGTGGTGGCGTCGACGCGCTGGAAGTCGATGTGCAGCACGATCGGGCGGAACGGGTGCATCTGGTAGTCACGCAGCAGCACCTGTTCGCTCTTGCCCGCCAGTTCCATCTCGAGGATGGACGAGTGGAAGGCTTCCTTCTTCAGCGCGAAGAAGAGAGCGTTGTGATCGAGTTCGATCATGGACGGGGTGCCCGCGCCATAAACGATGCCAGGAACCTTTTGCGCATTGCGCAGGCGGCGGCTCGCTCCGGTCCCCTGCAAAGTGCGCTCGTAAGCGGTGAATTTCATTGATAACTCCAAATGGTGAAGGCCCGCGACCAGGCTCTTCGTGAACGCGAGGCCAACCGGCCTTGCGACAGACGATCGACCCGACGGGCCGACCGCCGTGTTCTAAAAATTCGAGTTCTGTTCGGCGAACAGCGAGGTGACCGATTCGCCGTCGGAAATGCGGCGGATGGTCTCGGCGAACAGGAAGGCGACCGACAACTCGCGCACCTTCTTGCAGTTCTTGACGTCCTCGCTCTGCGGGATGGTGTTGGTGATGACCACCTCGTCGAGCTGCGAGCCCTTGATGCGCTCGACCGCCGGGCCTGAGAACACCGCGTGCGTGCAGTAGGCGTAGACGCGCTTGGCGCCGCGTTCCTTCAGCACCTCGGCCGCCTTGACCAGGGTGCCGGCGGTGTCGGTCATGTCGTCCATGATGACGCAGGTGCGGCCGTCGATGTCGCCGATCACGTTCATCACTTCCGACACGTTCGCCTTCGGGCGGCGCTTGTCGATGATGGCCAGGTCGCAATTGAGCTGCTTGGCCAGCGCCCGCGCGCGGACCACGCCGCCGACGTCGGGCGACACGACCACGAGGTCGGCGTAGCGCTTGGATTGCAGGTCGGACAGCAACACCGGCGACGCATAGATGTTGTCGACCGGGATGTTGAAGAAGCCCTGGATCTGGTCGGCGTGCAGGTCCATCGTCAGCAGGCGCTCGACGCCGACGGCCTCCAGCATGTTGGCGACGACCTTGGCGCTGATGGGCACGCGCGTGGAGCGCGGACGGCGGTCTTGGCGTGCGTAGCCGAAATACGGGATCACCGCGGTAACCCGGCGCGCCGACGCGCGTTTCAGCGCGTCGACCATGATGCAGAGTTCCATCAGGTTTTCGTTCGTCGGCGCGCAGGTGGGCTGCACCACGAAGATGTCGCGGGCGCGGACGTTCTGATGGATCTCGATGTCGACCTCGCCATCGGAGAAGCGGCCGCAGCGCGCCTTGCCGAGCTCGACGCCGAGGTGGGTCGCGATCTCTTGCGCCAATGCGGGGTTGGCGTTACCGGTGAACAGCAGGGTGTTGAAAAGCACGTTCGCTCCGTCGAAGCTCACCGGGGTCTCTCAGCAGAATTTGGCAGGGGAAGAAGGATTCGAACCTTCGCATGTCGGAATCAAAATCCGATGCCTTAACCAACTTGGCGACTCCCCTACACAGGTTCGCAGCACCGGAATGCTGCGCACCCAAAACTTCTAGCAGTCTGCCGACCACCCGACCAGCGGGTGACCGCTCAAGGATCGGCACATTCTGCCTGTCCAGCCCGGCGCAAGCTCGTTCGGCATCGCTGCCGAGGGCTGGGAGCCGGTGCCTGCTCTCGCAAACACCGCGCTGCCGGAACCCGTCATGCGGCTGTTGCCGAAGCGCTGGTGCAGCGCTGACGCTGCCTGCACCACCTGCGCGCATTCTGCCTCCGCTGCAGCCTGCAGGTCGTTCGACCCGAAACCCGGCTCGACTGTTCTGGCGATTGCAGCGAAGCTTTCAAGTATAGCAGGATTGCGGTCGCGAACGAGCAGCGGGCTGGCAAAGAGCGCCGCGGTCGCGATGCTCGCGGCAGGCTTCACGACTGCCAGCCATTGCGGCGGTACAGCGACCGGCGTCAGCCGCTCGCCAATGCCTTCGACCAGTGCGTTGTGCCCGCCGACGAAGAACGGCACATCGGCACCGAGCTTCAGTCCGAGCGTCAGCAACCGTGAGCGCGGCCAGTTCAGGCCCCACAGGCGGTTCAGCGTCAAGAGCGTGGAGGCCGCGTCCGAACTGCCGCCGCCCATGCCGGCGCCCGAGGGCAGGTGTTTGGCGATGGAGATGTCCGCACCCAGCGCCGTGCCGCTTTCGGCCCGCAGCAGACGCGCAGCGCGCAGGCACAGGTCGTCGGCGGGTAGGGTTGCACCGAGGTCGTGCCGGGCGAGCAAGCCGTCGGTGCGCAGCTCGAAATGCAGCGTGTCGCACCAGTCGATCAAGACGAACAGCGACTGCAGCAGGTGGTAGCCGTCGGGCCGGCGGCCAACCACGTGCAGGAACAGGTTCAGCTTGGCCGGGGCGGCCACGTCCACGAGCGACTTCAGCGCCATGGCTCAGCGCCCGTCCACCTTGGCGCGCACCACGACGGTGGGCGCGGCACGGCGGGTCGCGATGACCCACGCGTCGGCGAATCGCGCCAGGTCGACCGACCAGCCGAGCTGCTCGAAGCCGGCACTGGCGGGTAGGACGTTGACCGTGCTTGGCGCGCCTGCCCACGGCCGACCGCGCAGCCAGTCGAACAGCGCGGCCACTGGCAGGCTCTCGCCGAGCACCTCTCCGGTCAGTGCGTCCAGGTCGGTGAACTGGCGTTCGCCTTGGGGCGTGACGAGAACGACCGAACCCGGCGCCCAGCGCGCCTGCGCGAGCACGCTGCCCAGTGGCGTGGACAGGTCGAGTCGGCCGGCTCGGGGGTCGCCCTGCAGCTCGAACGCAGCGCTGACCGAGCGCGTGGCGGCGCCGTTGACGCCGTCCACCTTGACGGCCAGGCGCCCGGACAGCGTGTCGCCCGCCACGGGCGCAGGCGGCACGACCGCGCACGCGGCCAACACCAGCGCCGAACCCAGCGCGGCAACGCGGCCCGCCAGGGTCACAGGTCGACGCGCAACCGCGCCAGCGTCTCGCGCAACACCTCGTTGGCGGCGTCGCGCTGACGCGCTTCGCGCAGCACGCGCCGCGCCTCGTCGGTCTGGCCGGTGACCCACAGCACTTCGCCCAGGTGGGCCGCGATCTCGGCGTCGGGCTGGCCGCGGTAGGCGTCGCGCAGCAGGCGGATCGCCTCGTCGCGGTTGCCCAGCCGGTACTCGACCCAGCCCAGGCTGTCGGTGATGGACGGCTCGCCCGGGCTCAGCTCGAGCGCCTTCTTGATCAGCGTGCGCGCTTCGGGCAGGCGCACGTTGCGTTCGGCGAGCGAGTAGCCGAGCGCGTTGTAGGCGTGCTGGTGGTCGGGCTTGAGCGCGATCACGCGGCGCAGCAGCCGCTCCATGTCGGCGAGCTTGTTGAGCTTCTCGAACATCATCGACTGTTCGTAGATCAGGTCCACGTCGTCCGGGAAGCGCTGGTTGCCCTGTGCCAGCACCGTGTTCGCGTCGGCCCAGAGCTTGGCGTCGCGCAGCACCTGGGCCTCGGCCATGACCTTGGCGCGTGCGTCCTCGGGCGTCTTCTCGGGCAGGCTGCGGATCAGCTGGCGCGCCTGCGCCACCTTGCCCTCGCGCGCCAGCAAGGAGGCGCGACGCACCTGCACTTCGACCGCGCGCTGCGGGTTGTCGATCTTCGCGAGCCAGGCGTCGGCGGCCTTCAAGTCACCTTGCTGGTCGGCGGCCTGGGACAGCAGCAGCCAGCCGCGGGCAAGGGCGTCTTCCTTGGTCGTCGGCGCGGTGTCGTCGTCGGCCACGTCGGTGGCCGGCGGTGTTTCGCCGGCCTCGACCAGTGCGATGTACTTCTTCAGCGCGACGATGGCCGGCGCCGGCTCGCGCAGCTGCACGTGCAACGCACCCAGCGTCAGCCAGGCCTGCGGCAGTTGCGGCGAGTTCTGGGTCAGCGTTTCGAGCTGCGCGGTGGCGTCGACCAGGCGCTGACCGGTCAGCAGCGCGCGCACGTAGAGCAGGCGCACGCCGTTGCTGTCGGGCTTGGCGGCGAGGTGGTCTTGCACGATGGCCTCGGCGTCGGGCGTACCGGGCAGCATTTCGAGCGCGAGGCCGGCCGGGCCCTCGGCCGTGCGGTCCATCTCGTGCGCGCTTTGCGCGAGTGCGAGGGCCTTGGTGCCGTTGATCGCCGTGAGCCAGCCGCGGCCGACGGACACCCGCGCCGCCACGCGCGTGTCGGGCTCGTTGATATAGGGCAGCAGCGCCTGTTCGAGCACGTTGGCGGCGAGGGTGCGGTCGCTGCTGCGCGCCAGAAAGCGCGGCAGCGCGGTGATCATCGCCGGACGCTGCGGCGCTGGCGTGACGCGCAGCAGGGCCTGCAGCGGCTCGACCACCTCGGCGGTGCGGTTCAGCTGCACCAGCAATTGCACCTGGTAGCGCAGCGCCTCGCTCGAGTTGGGCAGCGCCTGGCGCCAGGCCTTGACGGCGGCGAGTGCTTCGTCGCCGGCGCGGCCCTGCAGCGCGATTTCGGTGGCGCGGCGATAGAGCTGCTCGTCGCCGGTGCGGCGGGCCGCGTCCAGCATCAGCTGGTAGGCGGCGGCGATGTCGCCTTCGCGGAGTTCGATCTCGCTGATCAGCAGCTGGTGGAACAGCGGCGCGTTCAGCGCGGAGTTCTCGATCGTGTTGGGTGCCGTGTCGGTCTGTGCGAATGCCGAGGGCGCGAACGCGAGGGACGCCAACACGGCAGCCAGCACATGAGTGTGGCGCGTTTTGGGGTGGAAGGTCGGCATCGAAAAGCTCCTGAAGCTGCACCTGATTTTAGGCCGCAGGGGTGCGATAGTGCCGCCCGCCGATAATTCCCTGCATGCCTGAACTGCCCGAGGTCGAGGTCACCCGTCAAAGCTTTGCCGAACGCATCCACGGCGCGCGCATCGTCGCGGCGCGCCTGGGCAAACCGCTGCGCTGGCCACTGGGCTGCACGCCCGATTCGCTGGTCGCGCAGACGGTGGGACTGGCCACCCGCAGAGGTAAATATTTGTGGCTTCCGGTCGAGCGGGGCGGCCTGCTGATGCACCTGGGCATGTCGGGCTCGCTCGCGTTCGATGCCGTGGCGGGCGCGCCCGGCGTGCACGACCATTTCGACCTGGTGACGACGCGCGGAACCCTGCGGCTGACCGACCCGCGGCGCTTCGGCGCGGTGGTCTGGTCGCCGTCGCTCGCGGCCGACCCGGCGGCCAAGCTGTTGGCCACGCTCGGGCTGGAGCCGTTCGACCCGGGCTTCACCGGCCAGCACCTGCACGCGGCGCTGCGCGGTCGTCGCGTCGCGATCAAGCAGGCGTTGCTGGGTGGCGCCATCGTCGTCGGCGCCGGCAACATCTACGCCTGCGAGGCCTTGTTCGAGGCCGGCATCGACCCGCGCACCCGCAGCGACCGCATCAGCCTCGCGCGCTGCGAACGGCTCGCGCAGGCGGTGCGCGACACGCTCGCCCGCGCGCTCGAGCTCGGCGGCTCGACCTTGCGCAACTTCCGCGATGCCCACGGCATGGCCGGCGCGTTCCAGACCCAGGCGCGCGTCTACGGCCGCGAGGGCCAGCCCTGTGGGCGTTGCGGTGCCACCGTCAAGCGCATCGTGCAAGGCCAGCGTGCCACTTACTTCTGCGCCGGCTGCCAGAAACGGTGATCCTTGGCACACCGCGCGGTCCCGTGGTGAGCAGATGTGTCGAAATGATCGTGGCGCCGCCCGTGCGCTACCATGGCTTTCCGCCGCCAATGTGTCCACGCCCACCTTGTCCATGACGCCTTCGTTCGCCATCAGCCTCGACGCCCTGAGCGGCTGGCGAACGACGCTCGCGCGGCGGCTCGATGACGTGGCGCGCTTTCTCACCGACCACGAGCTGGTCGACGCCTCCGGCATGGTGCAGATGGCCGCGCTGCGCGAGCGGCTGGGCAACGAGAAGCTGGTGGTGGCCTTCGTCGCCGAGTTCTCGCGTGGCAAGTCGGAGCTGATCAACGCGATCTTCTTCGCCGACACCGGCCGCCGCGTGCTGCCGGCCACGCCGGGGCGCACGACGATGTGCCCGGTCGAGCTCGCCTGGGACAAGGAAGAAAAACCCGCGTTGCTGCTGCTGCCGATCGCGACCCGCCTCGAAGGCCAGTCGCTCGCCGAGTTGCGCCTGCAACGTCGCGCCTGGACCGTGCGGCCCTTGCAGATCGACGACCCCGAGCAGCTCGCGACCTCGCTCGAAGAGGTCACGCGCACCGAATGGGTCAGCCAGGACACGGCGCGCGACCTCGGCTTCTGGAACGACGAGCAACCCGACGACAACCCGCCGGTCGACGAAGTCGGGCGCGTCGAGGTGCCGGCCTGGCGCCACGCGCAAATCAACTACCCGCACCCGCTGCTCAAGCAAGGCCTGGTGGTGCTCGACACGCCGGGGCTGAACGCGATCGGCGCAGAACCCGAACTCACGCTCAGCCTGCTGCCGACCGCGCACGCGACGGTCTTCATTCTCGGTGCCGACACCGGCGTGACCAAATCCGACCTCGGCGTGTGGCGCGACCACCTGGGCGGGCAGACGCTGACGCGTTTCGTCGTGCTGAACAAGATCGACGCGCTGATCGACCCGCTCGCCAGTGCCGGCGAGGTCGATGCCCAGATCGCGAAGCAGTGCGCCGCGACCGCGCAGACGCTGGGCATCGCGGCCGATCGCGTCTACCCGCTGTCGGCGCGCCAGGCGCTGGCCGCGCGCGTCGCGAAAGATGATCGGGCCTTGCTCGAAAGCCGCCTGCCGGCGCTCGAAGCGGCGCTCGGCTCGCAGCTGCTGCCGCAACGGCGCCAGGTGCTCGAACAGGTCGTGCTCGACGGCGGGCAGCAGATCGACGCGCAGGTCTCGCGTCGCCTCGGCGACCAGCGTCGACAGCTCGCCGAGCAGATGCTCGAGCTGCGCGGCCTGCGCGGCAAGAGCGGCGCCAAGTTGAGGCTGATGCTGCAGCGCGTCGAGGCCGAGACCAAGGAATTCGAGCAGTGCACCGTGCGCCTGCAGGCGATGCGTGTGGTCCACACCCGCATGCTGAAGGATGCGCTGGTGGGCTTGTCGTCCGACCGCCTGCGCGAAGAGGTCACCCAGATGCAGACCGAGATGAAAGCCTCGCTGCTGAACCTCGGCGCGAAGAAGGCCTTCATGACGCTGTGCGTGCGCCTGCGGGCCTTGCTGGCCGGCGCCGGCAAGCGCAGCGACGAGATCCGCGACATGCTGGGGGCATCGTTCGCCAAGCTCAACGGCGAGTTCGGCTTCAGCCTGGCGATGAACAAGTCGCCCAACATGGAGCGCTTTCACGCAGAGCTGACGCTGATCGAGCGCAGCTACGTGCAGTACCTCGGCCTCACGCAGGCGCTGCGCCTGTCGCAGCCCAAGTTCATGGAGCAGTTCCGGCGCATGCTGGTGTCCAAGTTGCGCGTCGTGTTCGAGAACGCGAGTGCCGAACTGGAGCTCTGGAACAAGTCGGCCTCGTCGCAGGTGGACTCGCAGCTGCGCGAACGCCGCCGCAACTTCAGGCGCCGCCGCGAGTCGCTGGAACGGGTGCAATCGGCTGCCAGCGAACTCGAGTTGCGCATCGCCGAACTCGAAGCGCACGACGAGCGGGTGCAGGGCTTTCTGCGCCGCTCGCGCGAGCTGCTTGACGCGATGGTCGAGCAGGCGCGTGCCGGCCCGGTGGCGGGCAGCGACCTGATCTCGCTGCAGCTGCCCGACCTCGAGATGCCGGCACGGCGTGCCCAGGCCTGAGCACGCGGCGCGCGCCTTCACGGCGCCGCTGATCGCCTGGCAACGCAGCCACGGACGCCACAGCTTGCCGTGGCAGAACACGCGCGACCCGTACCGCGTGTGGCTGTCCGAGATCATGTTGCAGCAGACGCAGGTGGCGACGGTGCTGGGCTACTACGAGCGCTTCCTGCAGCGCTTCCCCGATGTGATGGCGTTGGCCGCAGCGTCGCTCGACGACGTGTTCGCGCTGTGGAGCGGCCTGGGCTACTACAGCCGGGCGCGCAACCTGCACCGCTGCGCGCAGGTGGTCGCGGCCGAGCACGGCGGGCACTTCCCGAGCCACAGCGACGAGCTGGTCAAGCTGCCTGGCATCGGCCGCTCGACCGCGGCGGCGATCGCCGCGTTCTGCTTCGGCGAACGGGTCGCGATCCTCGACGGCAACGTCAAGCGGGTGCTGACACGCGTGCTGGCGTTCGATGGCGACCTGGCCGAGGCCCGGCACGAGCGCGCGTTGTGGGTCGAGGCCACGCGCCTGCTGCCCGAGCACGACATCGAGCGCTACACCCAGGGCCTGATGGACCTCGGGGCGACGCTGTGCACGCAGCGCGCGCCGTCGTGTCTGCTGTGTCCCGTGCACGCGGCCTGCGATGCCGCGAAGGCGGGCACGCAAACCCATTACCCGATCAAGACCCGCAAGCTCAAGCGCGGCCGACGCGAACACGTCTGGCTGTGGCTGCAATGGCGCGATCAGGCGTGGCTGGTGCAACGGCCGGCCACCGGCGTGTGGGCCGGGCTGTGGAGCCTGCCGGAGTTCGATTCGCACGCCGCCTTCGACGCCGCGTGCGTCGACTGGCCGGGCCACGGCGAGCTCTTGCCGACCTTCACCCACACGCTGACGCATCTGGACTGGACGCTGCACCCGGTGCGCTGGGCGCTGCCGCCACGCACGTCTGCCGCCGCGGTGTCGCGCATCACGGCCGCATGGCCTGAGGGTCGGTGGTTCAGCCTCGACGCCGCGCTCGCGGCCGGCCTGCCCGCACCGCTGCGCAAGTTGCTGGCGACGTGACGCCTCAGCCGACGACGCCCTTGCTGCGCAGGTAGTCGTCGACCAGCTGCAGGCGCGCCATCGGGTCTTCCAGCGTCATCAGCTTGTACTTCGCGGCCTGCGAGATCGGCAGGATCTCGCACCAGCGGTTCGCGACCCAACCCGCATCGTCGAAGCGGTAGGGCTCGAGAAACGGCGTCGTGCCTTGCACCTTCAGCGCAGCGATGGCCTCGGCCAGGCCGCGCACGGTCGCGACCTGGGCCGCGGTCGGTGCCAGTGATTCGTCGTCGTCGACGGGCTCGGTGCGCGCGGTCCACAAGCCATCGGCGCGTTGTTCGCTGGACAGCACGCGAAAGCGCTGCGTGCCGCGGCAACTCACCTGCAACACCCCCGGCCGGTCGCTGTCGACGCTGATCAGCTCGGCCAGGGTGCCGGTGTCCTCGAAGCTCACCGACTGGCCGGGGCGATGCACGTCCTTGCCGCTGCGCAGCGCGACCACGCCGAACGGCCGTTGTTCGCGCAGGCAGTCGGTCACCAGGTCGAGGTAGCGCGCCTCGAAGACCTTCAGGCCCAGCAGGCCCCCGGGGAACAGCACCGCCTGCAGCGGGAAGAGCGGCGTCATGACGGCTCCCCGCTCGTCGAGTACGACGAGCGACCCTCCGCGAGGGTCGGGCCTTGCTTGGGGCGGCCCGGCGCTGCGGCCCGCCGACGCGGCTCAGTCGCGCGCATCGAGCTCGCGGTGGCGTACCAGCGTCGCGGCACGCGCGCGGAAACGTTGGGCCAAGGTCTCGGCGAAGTAGACCGAGCGGTGCTGGCCGCCGGTGCAGCCGATGGCCACCGTGAGGTAGCTGCGCTGGTCGTTCTCGAAGGCGGGCAGCCAGCGCGCGAGAAAGGTCTCGATCTGCCCGAGCATCTCGTCGACCTCGGGCTGCGCGCGCAGGTAGTCGGCCACCGGCGCGTCGCGCCCGGTCTGTGGCCGCAGCTCGGGGATGTAGTGCGGGTTGGGCAGCACGCGCACGTCGAACACGTAGTCGGCGTCCAGCGGCACACCGAACTTGAACGCGAAACTCTGGAACACCAGCGTGAGCCGGTTGCCGACATCGCGCACGAGGTCGCGCACCCAGATGCGCAGCTGCGCGGCGCGCAGCTGGCTGGTGTCGAGCACGGTCGCGACCTCGCGCAGCTCGGCCAGCAGTTCGCGTTCGAGTTCGATCGCGTCGATCAGCGCGCGCCGGCCATCGGTCGCCGCGCCGCCGTGTGCGGTCTCGCTCGACAGCGGGTGCGGGCGCCGCGTTTCGGAAAAGCGCCGCACCAGCGCGTCGTTGCTGGCGTCGAGAAACACCACCCGGACGATCACGCCTTCGTGCCGCAGCTGTTCCAGCAAGGGCAGCAAGTGCGGCAGCGAGCTCGCACTGCGCACGTCGACCGCGATGCCCAGGCGCCGGTCGGGCCGCGCGTTCTCGAGCCGCAGAAAGTCGCGCAACAACTCGGGCGGCAGGTTGTCGACGCAGAAGAAGCCCGAGTCTTCGAGCGCGTGCAGCGCGACCGACTTGCCCGAGCCGGAGATGCCGGTCACCAGCACCACCTCGCGCGGCGCGCTCACGGCCTGCGAATCGGCCACGGTGATCATGACCGCTTGCGCCCGCGCGCGGCGGGTGCCGTGTCGGCGCCGACCGCGAGCATCTCTTGCGCATGCGCGAGGCTGGTGTTCGAGAGGCGCTCGCCGCCCAGCATGCGTGCGACTTCGGCGACGCGCACCTCGCCGTGCACCGCGCGCACGTCGCTCAACGTCGCGCCGTCGCGCAGCTGCTTGGCGACGACGAAATGGTGGTCGGCGCAGGCCGCCACCTGCGGCAGGTGGGTCACGGCCAGCACCTGACGGTCGCGGCCGAGCTGCTTCATCAGACGGCCCACCGTCTCGGCCACCGCACCGCCGACGCCGGCGTCGATCTCGTCGAAGATCAGCGTGCCGACGCCGCCGTCCAGGCTGCGCAGCTGGCTCGTCGTGACCGCGATCGCCAGCGCGATGCGCGACAGCTCGCCGCCCGAAGCGACCTTGCCCAGCGGCCGCGGCGTGCTGCCGGCGTGGCCCGCGACGAGGAACTCGGCCGACTCGAAGCCGAACGACTGCGGCGCGTCTTGTTTCAGCAGCGCGACCTCGAAGCGGCCGCCGGCCATGCCGAGCTGCTGCATCGCCTGGGTGACGGCCTGCGCGAGCTTGGGCGCGCCGGTGCGGCGGGCCGCCGAGACGCGCTTTGCTTCGGCCTCGAAGGCGGCTAGCGTACGCGCAACCTCGCGCTGCAAGGCCTCGAGGTCGGCGGCGGCGTCGAGCGCCTGCAGTTCGGTCTTCCATTGCGCGAGCAGCGCGGGCAGCTCGGCCGGCGGGCGGCGGTAGCGCCGCGCCAGGCTCATCCACGCGGACAGCCGTTCGTCGAGCGCTTGCAGGCGCTGCGGTTCGAGCTCGGTGTGGTTCAGGTAGCCCGACAACGTGTGGGCGGCGTCCTGCAGTTGCGCCTGCGCGCCTTGCAGCACCTCGATGGTGGCGGCCAGTTGCGCGTCGAATTCGGCCACGTCGGCGAGCGCGTGCAGCGCGCGGCCCGTCAGCGCATCGGCGTTGTCGTCGGCTTCCGAGACGGCGTCGAGCGCGTTGCGGGCCGCCTCGATCAGTGACTGCGCGTTCGCCAGCTTCTTGTGTTCGGCCTCGAGCTCGGGCCACTCGTCGGCGCCCGGCGCGAGCTTGTCGACCTCGCCGATCTGCCACGCGAGGCGCTCGCGTTCGCGGTCGAGCCCCGCCTGCTGCGTGCCCGCGAGCACGAGCGCATCGGTCGCGTGCTTCCATTGCGACCACAGCGCCGCCAGCGGCGCCGCGTCAACGTTGGCGAAGGCATCGAGCAAGGCGCGCACCGACGGCCCACGCGTGAGGCTTTGCCATGCGTGCTGGCCGTGGATGTCGACGAGGTGGTCGGCGGCCTCGCGCAGCTGTGCGATCGTCGCAGCGCTGCCGTTGATCCAGGCGCGGCTCTTGCCTTGCGCGTCTATCGTGCGGCGCAGCAGCAGCCGTTCTTCGTCATTCGGGTCGGCGTCGAAACCGGCATCGTCCAGCCAGGCTTTGATGCCGGCCGGCGCATCGAACTCGGCCGTGATCTCGGCGCGGGCTGCACTTTCGCGCACCACGCCGGCGTCGCCGCGGCTGCCGAGCGCGAGCTGCAAGGCGTCGACGAGGATGGACTTGCCGGCGCCGGTCTCGCCGGTCAGCACCGAGAAGCCGCCATCGAACTCGACCTCGAGTTCGGCGACGATGACGAAGTCGCGCAGGGACAGTCGACGCAACACTTCAGTTGACCCCCGAATTCCAGTGCAGCTTGCGCCGCAGCGTGGCGTAGTAGCTCCAGCCGCGCGGGTGCAAGAAGCGCACCTGGTTCGGCGAGCGGCGCACCTGGATGCGGTCACCGATGGTCAGGCTGGCCAGCGACTGCATGTCGAAGCTCACGCTCACGTCGCGCGCGGCGACGATCTCGATGTTGATCTCGCCCAGGTCGGGCAGCACGATGGGTCGGTTCGACAGGTCGTGCGGCGCGATCGGCACCAGCACCCAGCCGGCGATGCCAGGGTGCAGGATGGGTCCGCCCGCCGACAGCGCGTAGGCGGTCGAGCCGGTGGGCGAGCCGATGATCAGGCCGTCGGAACGGAAGTTCGCGACGAACTCGTCGCCGATGTCGACCTTGAGCTCGACCATGCTCGCCGCCGTGCCGCGGCTCACGACCACGTCGTTCATCGCGAAGCCTTCGAAGATGCACGCGCCGTCGCGCCACACGCCGCCTTCAAGCATGGTGCGGTGCTCTTCCACGTAGTCGCCTTCGATCATGGGCGCGAGCGCCTCGGCGTACTGGCCGATGTTGACGTCGGTGATGAAGCCCAGCCGACCCTGGTTGATGCCGACCAGCGGCGTGCCGAAGCGCGCGAGCTGGCGGGCGATGCCCAGCATCGTGCCGTCGCCGCCGACGACGACCGCGAGGTCGCAGTCCTGGCCGAGTTGCTCCACCGTGAGCGCACCGAATTCGGCGATGCCGGTGTTCAGCGCGGTCTGCTGTTCGAGCGAGACCTTGAGGCCTTGCTGCACCAGGAAATGCGCGATTTCTTCCAGCTCGCCGCGGATGCCCTGGGCCTGGTACTTGCCCACGAGCGCAACGTGTCGAAAGCGGCTGGTCATGCGCGGGATTACACCACAGCGACCCCCGTGGCCGCCCGTCGAAAATGCCCCTGCAAACTACAATCAACGCATGCTGGACGAGCGCGCCAAAACACTGCTGAAAGCCCTGGTCGAACGCTACATCGCCGATGGCCAACCGGTGGGGTCGCGCACGCTCTCACGCGCCAGCGGGCTCGAACTCTCGCCGGCCACCATACGCAACGTGATGGCCGACCTCGAAGACCTCGGCCTGATCGTCAGCCCGCACACCAGCGCCGGCCGCATCCCGACGGCGCGCGGCTACCGGCTGTTCGTCGACACCATGCTGACGGCGCAGCCGCTGACCGGCGTGTCGCCCATCGAGCCGCATTTGCCGCCCGACCAGCCGCAGCGCGTGATCGCGAATGCGGCGCAGCTGCTGTCCAACCTGTCGAGCTTCGTCGGCGTGATCACCGCGCCGCGCAAGGCCAGCGTGTTCCACCACATCGAGTTCATGCGCCTGTCCGAGAAGCGTGTGCTGGTGATCCTCGTCGCGCCCGACGGCGACGTGCAGAACCGCGTGATCTTCACCGCGCAGGACTACACGCCGTCGCAGCTGGTCGAGGCCAGCAACTTCCTGACCGCGCACTACGCCGGCCGCACCATCGAAGAGGTGCGCGAGCGCCTGAAGACCGAGGTCGACGCGCTGCGCGGCGAGATCGCCGCGCTGATGCAGGCCGCGGTGCAGGCCGGCAGCGACGCCCACGCCGACAGCCAAGACCAGGTCGTCATCAGCGGCGAGCGCAACCTGCTCACGGTGCAAGATTTTTCCAGCGACATGGGCAGCTTGCGCAAGCTGTTCGACATGTTCGAGCAGAAGACGCAGCTGATGCGGCTGCTCGAGGTCAGCAGCCGCGCCGAGGGCGTGCGCATCTACATCGGTGGCGAGAGCATGGTCGTGCCGTTCGAAGAGCTCTCGGTCGTGTCGGCACCGTACGAGGTCAACGGCCAGGTCGTGGGCACGCTGGGCGTGATCGGCCCGACGCGCATGGCCTACGATCGCATGATCCAGATCGTCGACATCACGTCGCGGCTGGTGAGCAACGCGCTGAGCGCGAAGTAGAGCGGTTCGGGACGAGCCCTTGGCGGTGCCTACAATCGCCGGCTTCGGGCCGTTAGCTCAGTTGGTTAGAGCAGAGGACTCATAATCCTTTGGTCGTTGGTTCAAGTCCAACACGGCCTACCAGATCTAAAGCATTTTTGTGATAGTAATCACCAACTTTCTTAGATCTATTTTGCGGTGGTGCCAGTCTTGCGGCGCGTACGCGAAAGCAACGCTGCGCGACGCGCTGTCGCTTGTGCCTGAGGCTCTCGTCAAGCAGTTGTCGTGTCGCTTCTACGAAAAGTTGCGCGTCACCGTCTTCGACCACAAGAAGGCCCTCACGCGATCACGAGTCTCATTGCTTTCATCGTTCTTGCGACCCCAAGAGCGCTCATCCCGCGCTTGAGGTTGTGAGCGAGCACGTGCAGCCCCACTTCACTGCTCGCAGGCGCGATCGTGCGCGTCAGGAAGTGACGCCGGTCCCATCCGGTGCTTCAACGTTCCGAAGCCATGCCCATTCGCCGCCCTCAGCCCCGCCAGCGAATAGGTGCGGCTGAGTGGCGAATCTTGTGATGACTAGCGAGGCGCGATCTCGATCCGGTTGAAGCCCGCGACCGGGTCCACGCCCAGCGCCTCGAACGATGGGTGGGCAGAGGGGAGCTCTGAAGCCATCAGCGTGATGTCGACAACGTAGGTCCTTCCGCGCTGATAGAGACCCGGGCGCAATCCGTTCTCGCGAAGACGCGCGGCGAGAGCTTCCGCAGTTGCTCGTGGCGACGTGGACTGAACTTGCCGGACGCCGCCGACGCCGAGCATCGCCGGAGGCTCAGGGTAGTCCGGTCGTCCCGGCCACTGGCCGACGGCCACGATGCCCACAAGGACAGACGCGGCCATCGCGACGAGCGTCTTGCGTCGGCGCCACCAGGGGAAAGCCACGATGTTCGATGTGGGCGAGGCGGTCGCCGCCAGATCTGGTGGCGACCGATCGAAGACGCCTTCGACGTCTGCACGCTCCAGGAGGCGCTGCAGCTTCGCCTCCATGGCGGCTTCGCTGGTCGCACTGTCCAATTCTGCGCTGGCGTCGATCTCGCCGATTTGCATCTCGAGCGCAGTGCGCAGCGCGTGGCCTTCTCGAACAGCCCTCGAATCCGCGCCACGCGACGCCTTTCCGGACAACGCGGCGAACCACTCCTTGTCGGAGTCACTGAAGTCTGTTTTGTCGTCACCCGAGGTGCTCATCGTGTGCTCCTTGCGCGGTCCGGCCAAAGCTTCAGGCATGGCTCGATCAGGGGCGAAAACTTCCGGCGCGCCGCGAAGACTTCGCCCTTGGCGCGATTCGCGCTGCCGCCCATCTCTTCGGCCATCTCATCGAGGCTCAGTTCCTCGACATGCCTGAGCAAGAGGAGCTTGTGCAAGCCAGGGTTCCGTTCTTCGAACTTGGCGAGTGCCCTGCGCACGCAGCGCCGGAAGTCAAACCATTCGACGCCCGCTTTCGAAGCCGTGCTCACGGTCGGGGCAAACACCACGGGAGCGTCGTCCTCCTGACCATCCGCCTGTTCGTCGAGTTCCAGTTGCATTGGCTCCTGGCCGCGTTCGGAGAAGAAGCGGCGCCGAGCCATCTTCAGGAAACCGAGCAAGAAGATGCGCACCGGCATCTCGCCACGATAGCGGGGTGCAGACCGTGAGACCTCGAGCCACAGGCCTTGCGCGATGTCGGCCGCCTGCTCCCGCATGCCCATCCGGTGCAGCCGGCGCTCGAACAGTTTGCCGTAGACCTTGAAGAGGTGAGTCAACGCGTTCCGCCCCCCGGGCCCGCCGACCGCCAGCTCGTTCATCCACTGGGCCTCGATCGCATCCCACTCGGGATTCGTCTGCGCGAAGTCGATCCTGACATGCATCGAGAGATTGTGGGGTGACGCGTCTCCGGGGTCGAGCCGCGAACCGCAAACATCCAGTTACACATTCACTTCGAATTGTTCTAACCGAAACGCCCGAACCAGCGGCTTGCCTTCCGAGCGCGCGCTCAACGCGGAGCGATGCGCCTCGGAGCGACAGCCGATGGGCCTCTGGCCAGGTCCCGTGAATCGGCGGTTGCGATGAGGGCCGCGTCGTTCCTTCCCACCAAGCAATCGGAAAGGAACTTTGATGAAAACCAAGCTTGTCGCCACGGCGACCCTGCTGTGTGTCCTGGCGTCGACCTCACTGGCGCACGCCGAAACGGTCCCCGCGCCGCAGCCCGAATACACGTCTCCGGGCATCGGCACTCTCGTCATGCACTGGCTGTTCGGCAAGTGATGACGTGGCCCGCCGCGATCTCGTGGCGGGCTTTTGTCTTGTCTCCGCCCGATGATGCCGCAGCCACGGCATGCATGGCAGAGATCACAGCCGGAACTAAAGGAGGAAGCGGTTGACCGGGTTGTGACGCAGGAACGAGTCCTTGAACTCCGAAGGGACCCGCACCACAGCGGCTTCGATCCAGCCGCGCGCACGCTCGCGCACGATCCCTTCGCGTGCTCCGTCACCCGCGCGCGCATAGGCCGTGGCCATGCTCAGCAGCGTCTGCGGCGGATAGCACTTCGCGTTCAAGCCCTCGATCGCATGCTCGCCGAGCGCCTGCGCGCAGGCCAACGCGGAGGCGGTCGCCTGTGCATTGTCGAGTTCGAGCCAGCGGGCGAGCTCGCGCCACAGCAGCGCCCGGGCCGTGCCCCGCAGTCCGAGGGCGTCGCACGCGCCACGAACCTCGGCGAGCTTGGCGATCGCGTCGCGCGGCTCGCCCCGCCAGGACGCTTCGAATGCAACGCCTTGCACGAAGGGAAGATCAGCATGGCTGGCGACGAGACGATCGAAGCGCGCCCACTGCGCATCCGCGGGCGTCCCCTCGATTTCTGCCGCACGCGCCTGAAGCCACATGGCTTGCATCTGCATGCCGGGTGGCAGATCGGACGGGAGCTCTGCCACCGACGTGCGTGCCAAGTCCGTGCGGCCGAGGATCAACCAGACGTTGGCCAGCGACAGGCCAGCCTTCGCGCGCAAAGCCACCGGTGCCGAAGGGCCGGCCAGCGCGAGCGCCTGGCGCAGCAGGTCGAGCGCGTCGTCGAATCGACCGAGCGCCGCCGCCGCCGCTCCGGTCACCACGTGGTTGAGCACGAGCTGCGTACTTCCCGCGGCCAAGCCGACATCGAGCTGGCGGCGGTGCGCGCGTGTGCCGTGGGCATAGGTCCCCGGCACGTCGCCCACCGCAGCCAGCAGTGCGGCCAGGCTGCCTTCCGATGCCGCGGCCAGCGCCTGATCGCCGACCACGTCGGCACTCGACAACTCCTCGCGCTGCGCAGCGACCGCATCGGCCAGACGGCCGGCCGACCAATGCACGTACATCAGCGCGTTCGCGGCCTTCAAACGTTCGGCCGGCATGCCCAGCGCCCGGGCCTCTTCGATGGCCTGCGTCGCATGGGCCAGAGCCTCGTCGGGCTGATGACGCTGGGCCAGTGCCTTGGCGAGCTGGGCGCGCACCTCGACGGCGTACTGCGGGAACGTCCGGCAATCGTCCAGTGCGGCGCGCGCCTCGGCGACGGCATCCCCCGTGTGGCCTTGTTCGATCAGCGCCTCGGTTCGCTCGACCCGGCAGCGCAACCGTTGCAGAGGGTCCGCGGCGAGGGCCTCGGCCTCCGTCAGCGCCGCCAGGACCGCACTCCCGCCGCTCTGCAGGTGCAGGCCCTCGAGGCGTTCCAGCAACGCATCGCACTGGGCACGACGGTCGCCGACTCGGCCGTGGTTGCTGGCGGCGCGCTCGAACAGATCGGTCTGCTCCGCGAGCCGGCCTGCGATGCGTGCGGACCGCGCGGCCAGCTGCCAGGCCCGGCCTGCTTCAGCCCAGCGCGACCCCTGCTCCCAGTGCCAGCCGGCGCGCGCATGCTCCACGACCTTCTCGACTTCGAGCAGTCCGGCCCATTGGCGATGCAGCGCCTGACGAATGCCGCTGGGAACCGATCGCAATGCGGCGTCGTGAACGAGGTCATGGCTGAACGATTCACCTTGCAGCACGTTGCAGGCTTCAAGGGACGCCCACGCCTCGCTCAACTCCAGCGGCGTGCGCGCCAGCAGACGCGCCGCGCGTTCGACGCTCAGATCCGCACCGCCCACTGCGGCAACTTGCAGCAGGTCGCGCGCCGCAGCGGGCAACGAACGCACGCGCGCATCCAGCAATGCGTGCACCGAGTCCGGCAGTTCGAACATCAGTGGTTGCTGCAGGCGAATGTCGTTGACCACCGCGTGCTGGAGAGTCGCGAGCGTGTACAGGGGATGTCCGCCGGCATGCCGGAACAGCTGCGCGACGATGCCTTCGTCGACCGCCAGAGGGAGGGCGAGGCTCGCGAGCAGCTCGGCCAGCTCGCGCTGGGTCAGGGGCTGGAGCACGATGCGCTCCGGGCGGTGCGAATCAGACAGCCATGCCGTCAGCCGCGCGCCGGCCTCGTCGTCGCTCCAAGGCCGGGATGCCAGCCCCATCCGCAGTTCCGCGAGTGCGGGACTGGCCGCGAGCCAGCGCAGCATGTCCAGCGACGCCAGATCGATGTGCTGCAGGTCATCCACGACGATCGAGCGCAGGCCGCGCGCGAGCGCGCCGGCAAGCCACTCCTCGACCGCATGGCGCAGCACCGCTTCGTTGCCGCGAACCGCCGGTTGATCGCCGAAGCGGGGTTGCAGCCTCACCAGCTCGGCCCGTAGCGATGGCGTGGAGTCCGGCTTGAAGCGTTGTTCGATCTCCAGCATCAGACGGCCCAGAAGCCCGTAAGACAGCTGTTGATCACCCGGTCGCCCTCGTGCGGCCACGAGGGCAGGCTGGTCGGTCGTGAACGCCTCCAGCAAGCGGGTCTTGCCGAGCCCGCCGTCGCCAACCAGCACGAAGGGCCGCTTGGCCTGCCAGGCCTCGACCATGGCCGCCCACGCGTCTCGACGGCCGATCAGGAGTGGCGGACGCAGCAGGCTGACGGGAACCGGACGGCGCAGCGTGAGTGGCGTTGTCTCCGAGGTCTCGACGGTTTGGAACAGTTGCTCGGTCTCCGGACTTGGACGCACGCCCAGTTCAGTCCGCAGCAGCGCATTCAGCCGCCAGTACGCCTCCTGCGCGGCGGCGCGATCGCCGCGCAGGTACTGCAGTCGCATCACGCGTCGCCAACCCTGCTCCGCGAGCGGCAGCAACTCGATCACACGCGCGGCCAGGCGCAACGACTCGTGCAGCCGGCCCTCGCGCTCAAGAGCCTCGCAGCGGCCGGACAACTCCTTGGCGCAGCGCTCGGCGACCCGCGCCCGCGCCTGATACAGCCAGCGGTCGAGCTCGTCGTGATCACCCAGGTCGACGCCGGCCAGCAGCCCTGGCGAGGCCAGCAACTCGTCGTCGCTCAGCTCCGTCAGGTTGGACACGTCGACCCAGCTCCCGGATGGCAGGGCGACAGTGGCGCCGATCTCGACGAGGGGAACGCCCGCCTCCGCGCGCAGGCGGCTCGCACGCTGTCGAAGGCTCGCCGCCGCCTGGGTCGGACGGCTCGCAGGCCACACCAGCTCGCACAGGGCGAGGCGCGATTGCGGCCCGTCGAGCGCCAGCTTCGCGAGCATGGCGGCGTCCTTGGCCGAGAGCTCCGCGAACACAGGCCCGGGGGCCTGCCATCTGGGCTGGCCCAGCAGGTGCACCTGAAGTCGGGACACAGGTGGTTCCGTTCCTGCAGCGCCAGTTTGCATACCCTTGCCAATAAGACACTTGACGCGATTGTGTGTGCAAAGGCCCCGCACGAACCGTGCCCCGAAACCGCGGCTGCCGCGCCAGCAGGAAAGTCCGGCGGCAGGCGATTTGGTGGTCGACCACTTCGCATGAGACGATGCCGTGCGGCACGTGCTCGCGCCGGTTGTTCAAGTGTGGAGGAGGCAAGCGGCCCCGCATCGAGCGCGCGAGCCGCTGAATCGAAGATGCCGAAATTCGACTTCAAGCCGCTGCATCGCGGTGGTTGCCGTGCATGGCTCGCAATGGCCACGGCCGCATTCGCCGTTCATGACGTCGGGATCGCGGCCACGCCCGACAGCCTCGCGGACCTGCACTACTGCTTGCCGGTTCGAGGCACGGCGGATGACGGCGTCCCGCCGCTGCGCCTGGCGCCGCCGCCGTTGTCGGGCGCCATGGGCGTCGATCTCCTGCAGAGTTTTTTCTATCGCTATGCCGGCGCAGCGTCCGGCGGCGGCGGGAGCACCGGACCGGTCAATCCACTGGGCAAGGTGTTGGAGCCACCGCCGCTGACCAAGGCGCTCATCGACGGCAGCGTCGACCTCTCGGCGGGCCGCTACGCGCAAGCCGAACGCATCCTGACCGATTGCGCGAGCGCGGCGGCGACGGCGCGCGACGCACTCGCGGAGGCGGCCTGCGCGAACAACCTCGGGCTGGCGCTCGCGGCCCAAGGCCGACTCGAATCCGCGCGGGCCCAGCTCGAGCGCGCCCTCGGCCTGTATCGCGCCGAGCACGAGCCGCCTCGCGAGGGCGACGCCAGGACGGCCAATCCGATGGCTGGCCTGTTGAGCCTTCTCGCAAAGGCCGGGGGCTCACCGGCCCCGCAGCAGGACCAGGGCTCCGCGTCACCGTCCGGTGCTGTAGGGAACGTCCGGCAGGCCGCGCTCTCGCAGTGGCGCGGCATGGAGCGCGTCGATTCCTCGCGCGGCATCGAGCGGACGTCGCTCAATCTCGGCAATGTCGCGCTGCTCGCGGGGCGGCTCGCGGACGCCGAGCGCGCGCTCGGCACCGCGCTCAACGAGCGCCCACTCGGGGAAGCTCCGCAATGTCGGGCTTCGGCGATGGTGGACTGGGCCCGCCTCCAGGTCCGCCTGGGCCGTCCCGTCGACACGAGCCTGCCAGCACCTGCGCCGAACCGGGTGCCGCCCGGCGGACGTCGCAATGCAGCACGTGGCCAGACCGGGGACGAGTCACTCGTCGAGATGGGGGTGATCCACGTCGCGGCCGCGAGCGCGGGCGGGCCTGCCGCAGCGGATGCTCGCCCAGGGTCCGGGCCCACGTCGACCGCTGCTGTTCGCGGCCAGCCGGCGCTGGCCTACAGCGAGGCCGGCGGGCGTTTCGACGCCACGGTGATGACGGATCTGCTCGACCAGGCCGCGCGCGCCACGAACGACTCCGCACCGCAGGCCGAACAGGCCTGGAAGCGACTCGCGCTGCGCGCCGCCGCCGGACGACGCCCCGACCTGGAGTTCGCGGCCCGCGTGGCATTGATGAAACGCTATGCCGACCGGTCGCAACCGCAGGCGGCGATCTACCACGCCAAGCGCGCGATCAATCTCGCGCAGTCCGAACGCGATGCGCTGGAGGACCGATCGCCCTCGCGCGAGTCGCGCCGCGCCTTCGTCCGCGATCGCCAGCTGGTTTACGTGAAGCTCGCGCAAATGCTGCTCGACGCGCAACGCCTTCAGGAGGCCGAGGCTGTCATGCAGTTGCTGAAGGAGGACGAGGGCCAGCAGTTCGTCGACCACCCCGCGGCCTTGGGAAGGATCGACCTGACGCGGCGCGAAATGACCGTGCAGACGCTCGAGGACGATGCAGTGCGGGACGTTCGCGATGCCGAGAAGTCCCGGGTGGATGCGGTGGCTCACCTGGCGCTCGGGGCGGGTGCGCTGCGTTCGATGGACCTTGCGAAGATCGAGTCGTTGCGTCTCGAGCAGGCGCTCGGATTGGCGGGCCTGCCCGCCCTGCTGCAGCGATCTCCTCTGCCCGTTGGCGACGGCCTGATGCAGCAGACGGCGCAGGAGGTCCGCGATTTTCTCCTCGGTCCCGGCCGCCTCGAGCGCTTCGTCGGTCACCTGCAGGAAGACCTGCAATCTTTCAGCACACCCGTCAGTGCGACGGATCGGGCGCGGCTCGACGACGTCGCTCGGCATCTTCGGGAGATCCAGGCGGATCTGGGCGCGGCGTTGAAACGCACGTCGACCAACGCCGATCCGGTCGGCGTCTCAGTCTCAGTGTCGCGTGCCGGCACCAAGACGCGCGAAACGCCGCCCCGCCAAGTCGAGTGGGGCTACGCCGTCGCAGAGATCTATGAACGCATGTGGCGGAGCATCCACGCCGCGGACGTCATCGAAGGGCGCTACGCCGCGTCGGCGGCGGAGGTCGGTCTTACAGAGCAGTTGGGTCCAGGTGGGCGCGACGGGATCACGGCGGACGAGTCCAGGGCGCTGCTGGCTCGCCAGCCCCTGCCGACCGCCGCGCTCTACTACCTTCCGTCGGCGCAACGACTCGACGTGCTGATGGTCAGCGCGTCGGGGCGACGGCATTTCCGGCTCGGTGTCGGCATGAAGGACCTGGATGCCAGCGTCGATGCGCTGATCGCCGCTCTGGGCAATTCCAACAGCGATCCTCGCAGCGCAGCCCAGGCGATGTACCGTGAACTGTTCGCCCCCGTGGAGCAGGCCGTCGTGGACAGCGGCGCGCGGGTGCTGGCGTTGTCGCTCTCCGGTCGCCTCAGGTTCGTGCCTTTCGCCGCGTTCCACGACGGGCAGGCCTGGCTTGTCGAACGCTATGCCTTCGCGATCAATCCCGGTGCTCGATTGGCCGGTGGAGCCAGGCCAACGCCGGTGAACTGGCGCATCGCCGCGTTCGGCGCCAGCGGCGGCAACGCCGAGTTTTCACCGCTGCTCTCCGTACGCGCCGAGATCGCCAGCGTGGCCGGCCAAGGCAACGGCGCGCGCGGCGCACTGCCAGGCGAAGCGTGGCTCGACGGCGCGTTCACGGCGCAGCGATTGCGTGCCGCGTTGGCCAGCGGTGCGCAAGTCGTGCACATCGCCAGCCATTTCAAGTTCGTGGAACGGGATGCGGCCGCGTCGTACCTGCTGCTGGGCGACGGAAGCACGCTGAGCCTGCACGACCTTGCAGGGCCCCAGTACCGCTTCGACCGGACGGAGCTGGTCACGCTGTCCGCCTGCGCCACCGGTCTGAGCTCCGAGGACCGCTACGGCCAGGACGTCGATGGCCTGGCGGCACTGCTGATGGGGCAGGGTGCCCCGTCGGTGCTCGCATCGCTGTGGGAGGTGAACGACCGCAGCACGGCCATGCTGATGGGCTCGCTGTACCGCCTGCATGAGAGCCAGCGGCTGTCCCGGGTCGTGGCACTGCAGCGGGCTCAGCTCACGCTGATCCATGGCAGCGACGTCACGCCCTCGTCCGCCGGAGGACGTGTCACCCGCAACGTGACGCGCGTGTACCTGCCCGACGATCCGCAGGGAGAAGCGGGCACGCCCGTGGTCTCGGCCTCCACGGTCGGACTCGGCACGGCTCACCCGTACTACTGGGCGGCCTTTGTGCTGATGGGCAATTGGCTTTGATCGCCGGCCTCGATCGCCGGGCGCGAGCCGCGCTGCGCGTGGTGATGCTGGTGTTCGCCGCTTGCTGCGCCCCGTGCTCCGCCGCGACGTATGCCTTGCTCGTGGGCGTCGGCCAGTACCCCCGACTCGCTGCGGACCTGCAGCTGGAGGCGCCCCCCAACGACGTGCGCCTGATGCGACAGGTGCTGCGACAGCGCGGCTTGGAGCCCTCGCAGATCGAGGTTCTCGCCGATGGCGTGGACGACGCCCGCTCACCGACCCGCGCGGCGATCCTGGCGTCGCTGGAGAATCTGCGCGCCAAGGTTCGGCCTGGCGACTCTGTCTACGTGCATTTCTCGGGGCACGGCAGCCTCGAGAGGGTGATTGCCCAGGGACGGCCGACCTGGCACCCGGTCTTCCTGCCGCGCGATGTGAGCGGATGGGATGGCAAGTCAGACGCTGCGGTGCCCAACGCGATCACGGACCTCACGCTGCGCAGTGAACTCGACTGGATCAACGACGCAGGGGCCTTTGTCTTCGCCGTGTTCGACGCCTGTCACTCGGCGCGACTGGTGCGCGGCGGCGGCGTTCCGGATCGCTCCGTCACGCGCCAGCGCTATGTACCGCCCCAGGCGCTCGGAACGAGCGACGACCCGCCTCTCGACATTCCGCCGGCGTGGTCCAGCCGAGCCGTTGCCGGGCCGGCCGATACCGATCGCAAGCGTGGTCAGGCGGTCTACTTCTACGCATCGCAGAGTGTCGAGCTGGCCGAGTCGCTGCCACTCTCGAGCAACGGCCGCACGGAGTGGCATGGCTTGTTCACTTGGCACATCGCACAGGCGCTCGCGCTGGGTCAGGCGATGAGCTACAGGCAGCTTGCGCAACATGTGCTGTCCCGCTACGACCGACTTCCGGCGACAACGGCCACGCCGCTGTTCAACGGGGATGGCCTGGACCAGTGGGTCTTGGGTCAGCGGGCCACCGCCGTCCGGCAGTGGCCCCTCGAACGCACGGAAGGGCAGTTGCTCGTGCCGGCAGGATCACTGTCAGGCCTCGCCGAAGGGGCGCTGTTCGCGCTGGTGTCCGATCCTCTGGCGACCGCGACGGGTGATCCGCTCCGACCACCCCAGGGAACGCTGGGCTTCGCGAAACTGACGACGCTCGAGGCCCAGCAGTCGCTGTTGCAGCCAGTGGCGTGGCAACAGTGGGCCGCACCGGTGCCCCGGATGCTCTCGAAAGGTGTCTGGGCCAGGCTGATGATCAATCCTCCGTCGTTCGTTCTGCGCGTGCACGACAATCGCTCGGAATGTCGGGACCGATGCATCGCCGGCGAGGCGGTGGCGCGCTTGCGGCGCGACGGCGTCCCGGCGGTCGACGTGCGTTGGGTCGGCCGCGACGAGGCTGCTGACGTGACGCTGCGATCGACGGCGCGAGGCGTACGCGTCCTCCTGCCGAACGAATCAGTGGGGTCTGCCGAGGGCTGGGGCTATGCCCTGGCGGACGGGAACGCTGTCCAGGCTGCGAACGATCTGGCAGAGAACGTGGCTGCGGCGTTGCACCGTGTCGCGCGAACTCGGAACCTGCTGCAGCTGGCCGCGCGTCTGGCGCTGAAGCCGCCCCAAGCCGACGTCGACCTGCAGTTGGAGATCACCCGTGCCCGCGACCCGCTTGCCAGGACGGCCGCAGTCGAGCAGATGACCCGCGTGAGCCCGGGCGACTACGTGACGATCCAGGGGAGCAACGTCAGCGCGGACCCGGTGGACTTCGCGGCATTCTGGCTGGGGGCCGATCTGAGCATCAAGCAGATCTACCCGCTGGACTCGCGCGACGGGTCACGCCTGTCGGCAGGAGCGGCCGTGCGCAGGTTCCGCGTGCAGATCGATCCGGGCATCGCTGGCACCGAACGCATTTTGGTGATCACGCTGCCGATGGCGCGCGCGCGTGAGGCCAGCGACTTCCGGTTTCTCGAGCAGTCGCCGCTGGCGCGGGTTCGCGGCGGCACCGACCTGGAGCTGCAGGCACTGATCGACGCCTGCTTCGCGGACTACGCAGCGCGTGGCGGCGCTTCTCCCGCTCTCCCGGCAGAGCGTCTGCGGATGCGCGTGTATTCGTTCGACGTGGGCTCCTGAACGCGCCCGGGTCCGAATTGCCGCCAGACCGAGCCAGTCACTGGCCAGTCACACCGTCCCCGCAAGACTTCGTGCCATCCCGACGCAAAGCATTCGAGCGGGCCTGGCTCGACAGCGGTGCACGGTCTCAACCGGAGGTCTTGATCATGATGCGACTTTATGGAAACACCATGCGGCGTGGGTGCGTCGAGCGCGTGGGGTCACTTGCTGGTGCTGTGGCGACTGTTGCCGTGCTTGTCGGCTGTGCGTCGACCGGCAACTCGAGCGCGCCGGCCAGTTCAGGGGCCGCAGGCGGCAGCACCGCGGTCGGTGGCGACGCGAACCTGCAGACCTGTTCGGCGCCAGTGGGCACCGTGAGGCTGCAGGACGGAAACGAACCCGCCGCTTCTCCTCAGCCCGGCCAACCGACCAACGAGGTCGCCGCCAACATTGTCGCGGTGCTCAACGCCATGCCGAGCTGGGCGACGAACCGCCCGCAGAATTCGCCGGCTCCTTCTGGCGGTGCCTCGATCGACTCGATGCGCCTGCTGATCCAGCAGTCGAACTGCTTCGTGATCGTGGACCGCGGCGGCTCCGAGATCTCTGCCGACGACGAGAAGAGGCGGGCACGCACCGGCAACGAGATGCGTGCCAACGCGAACCTCGGTGCAGGCCAGGAGGTGGCGGCGGACTATGTGTTGCGCGCGACGGTGGTCTCACTTGGAACCAGCGGATCGCGCGGCATCAGCCTCGGTGCGCTGACCCGGTTCATGGGGCAGGCCAGCGTCGGGCAGTCTGTCACCGAGGCCAAGGTGCAACTCGTGCTGTCGGACATCCGGTCAAAGGTGCAGGTCAGCGCCGCGCAAGGTGAAGGGTCCGGCTCGAACACCAGCCTCGCGTCCAACGTGTTGGGGCGGGTCGGAGGCGGATTCGGCGGCGTTGGACTCAAGTCGGAGACCAAGACGTCGAGCACCACGGTCCTGCTCCAGGCGCTGGCCGACGCCTACAACAAGATGGTCCCCGCAGTCCAGAACTACAAGCCTCAGATGGTGCAGGGCGGACTGGGCGGCGGCGGCTTGTTGGGCGTTCAGGGGGCGAAGAAGGCGCCCTGACGAATCCCTGCAGCACGAACGTCCCGCCGATGTCGTGGGCATGTCGGCGGCTGTGCTCAATGCGGGCCGATCGCCTGGAAAGAGACCCCTGTCGTCGAGCCCCGCGTCCCGCGCTGGCTTGTATCTGGATGCCACGCACGACGGTTCCGGCCCTGTTTGATGCCTTCTTCGCCGACAACCGGCAGCGCGGCTCCAGCCTGGCTTGCGAGCGATTGGGTCTGCAGGTCTTCACGTTCCAGGTCGGCGCAATCGATCCACCGTTGCTGCCCATGCAGTGGAACCGTCTCGAGCGCATCGGAGATCACCGGGCGAGCGCCGCTGGTCATACCACGCTGTGCCGCGCATGAACTGAGGTTGGACTCCCCCTGAGCCGATGGAGGGCGGTTCGACAGTCACTGTGCAGTCACCGCGCAGAGGCTTCAATGCGGCATCGGGCAGCAGCGCTGCTCGAAGAGGGCTTGCCGATACGACAAGCCCGGGCAATACATTTGAAAGGAGTGGCCATGACGACGAATTCGAAGCGTGTACTCGGGCACGGGGTTGCGGTGATGTGGGCCGCGCTCACGGCAACCGCCGCATTGGTGGGGTGCGGCGGAGGTGGTGGCGACAGTACCGCAGTGGCCGCCCCGCCTGCTTCAACTGAGTCTCTGACATTGACTGGAACGGCTGCGACCGGTGCCGCGATCGCTGGCGCGCAGGTTGCGCTGAAGTGTGCGACGGGGGTCGGCAGCGGCACAACGCTGTCCGACGGAACGTTCTCAATCAACATCGTGGGCGGCGTGCTGCCCTGCGTGGCGGAAGTCACGACCACTGGCGGAACGAAGCTGCATTCGTTCGCTGCCGGCTCGGGGGCCGCGGCCGTCCTCAATATCACGCCGGTCACCGAACTCGTATTCGCCAGCCTGGTGGGACTCGACCCCGCCGCGTTCTACGCGAGCTTCACCGGGAGTGTTGCCGCGGCGATGACACCGACTTCGGCGGCGGCGGCGCAAGCGACAGTGATCGCCATCCTCAAGGCGGCCGGGATCGACCTCTCGTCGTTGGGCGACCTGCTTTCGGGCTCACTCAAGGCGAGTACCGCAGCCGCTGCCGGCGACGCCTACGATCAGGCGCTCGATCGTCTCGGCGTCGCGCTGGCCTCCGGCGGTACAACTCTTGGAGCGTTCACTACCTCGGTCATCGTTTCGACCAACCCGACACCTGGGACGGTCGATGTCGCCTCGCTTCCCCCTGCGCTGCTGCTGCAGGCGGCTACCGCCAACTGCAGCGCCCTGCGCAGCGGAACCTATCGTGTTCTGACACCGCTCCCGAGCACGACGCTCAGTGCGCAGTTCGGCCTGACCACCATCGACGCGAAGACGCTTGCAATCGTTCGCGCCGACGCGAGCGTGGGAACGCTGGTTGCGACCGGCCCCTGCCGCTTCACGGACTCCGGGACCAACTACAGCGCCGACATCGTCGTGTCACAAGCGGGCGTGCTGCTCGGCCGGTACACGACGAACGGCGGCACCTCGTATCACAACATGCTCGGATTTCCCGAGCAGACCCATGCCGTTGCCGAGCTGGCAGGTCACTGGAATGTGTTCGGCATGAACCCTGCAGGATCGACGCATGTCGGCGTCGCGGGCACCGCGGTGCTGTCGGTGGCGGGACAGATGAGCGGCGTCGTCAATTGCGAGAACGACAGCACGTGGGCAGTCGACACCTGCGCGAACGTGCCCGACAGCGTCACTGGGCTCTTGGGCCCTCTGGTGGTCAATGTTGCAGGCGGCTTTGATCTGCCGGACGCAGCGACGGGGTTGGTCAAGACGCGCGTGTTCGCATATTCGAATGGCAGCGGCACCCTGATGATCGCCGGCATCAGCAACGTCGGCTTCTCTGTCTGGTCCAAGCCGGTCGCCGTTGCCTTGCCAGCGGTCGGCCCGACAACGACCTCGTGGAATCTTGATGTCAACCCCGACCTGAGTTCCAACTCCGCCACCTATGAGACGACAAATCGCGTCGACTCGGTCGATGCCAGCGCCGGCAGTTGGACCCGGACCCACGGAACGATCGGCCAGAGCGTCACGCGCGTGGAAACAGTGTTCGCGGACAAGCCGCGCACCGGCTTCATCTTCCGGCCGGCCGGGACTGTCACGGCAAGCGATGGCAGCACGATCTCAGTGATTCGAGAATTCACTCTGCTCAGGGTCACGGGCATGGGCGCGTCGGTCGGCACGCTCCCTGCGTTGAAGGTCTTCGAGTTCTCGGCCCGAGAGCCCTGAGCGCTTAAGATCAGCGCGTTCAGCTTTTGGCCTCATCAGTGCTCGGTAGGCTTCCTGACGCGCACGCTCGCGCATCTGAGCACCGAAATGAGCATGCACGAGCTCGTCTACAACCTCAAGCGCGTGGTGAGTGTCCTTGGGATCGCAAGAACGATGACGGCGATGAGACTCGTGGGCGCGTGAGCGCCTTCTTAGGACCGAACAGGGCGTCGCACGATCGTCGATCTCGATTGACTCGAATAACGGCTTGCCGCGATCACTGTAGAGACACGGCAGCTCGTCGAAGCACAGCTTCGCGTCGGCGACGACAACCAGCGCGCAGCCATCACGTTCTCACACGGCCTCGGTCAGTACCCGCCATCGAAAGGTGTCTGCTTCAGGAAGGGTCGCGCTAAGCTTGAGTCGTGTCATCAATAGCGCCGGAGCTGCCTGGGAGCAGAAGTGATCCGTACAGCGTCGAGTTCTTCGAGCTGCAGCTTCGCTTTGCGGAAAGGGTTGCGGACCTCTGTGGCATGCCCTTTGTAGAAGCAGTCGGCTGCTACACGAACTTCTACGTCCGACTCGCCATGGGCCAACGACTCGATGCGAACAACGCCGACTGGCAGCGTTACCTTGCAGGACTCTTGGTCGCGCCTGGGCAAGCCGCCTGGACCCAGGCGATCCATCTTCAGCGGCTTCACCTTCATTCAGGACCCTCATCTGCCTGGACCGAGGGATGCTTCTCCTATGCGATTGTCAGCGTGGACTGCATCAGGCTTCACTTTCATGCAGAGAGAGCGGAGGCGCCGTTGTCCGCCAGAAGTCGCCGCGATCGCCTGAGCGAACTCGCGGATCTGTTCGCGCACCTGAGAACCTCTTCGAGTGATGGTGTGCAGGTCATCGGCGCATCGTGGCTGTACAACCTGGATTGCTATCGGCGCCTCTTCCCTGAGCGCTATCTGGCAAGCTTGCGCACCATCGAGCACCCCTATCAGCGGATGCCTCTGTGGGGCCAGTTTCTCCAGCGAGATCGAACCGTTCGCCCTGAAGAAGGGTCGCGCTTTCTTGCGCGGGTCGCACAGGCAGAAAGCCTGTCCGATCTCGCGCGGTGCTTTCCATTGGGAGTCCTGACCACGACGGCGCCTGCCAGTTGGTTCTACGAACATCTGGGCTTGTGAACGATTCAAGTCGCCCAGAAGAGGCCGCGCCAGAACGACCATTCACAGGCCGGAGCACTGACCTTGTAGAGTGCAATATGGATCAGAGCTCGTAGCATCTGAACATGCAGAAGCGCTTCGTCGCGATACGCGAGGACACCCCAGGCAACGCTTGGAGGGAGCGCTTCATCGCAGGCCGCGCCGAAGCCGAAGCTTGGTATCGAGGCTCCGGACGCGGGACGCCGCCGACGGCGGCCGAGTGCAAAGCACAGCTCCAGCGACACATGCCGGAACTGCTCGGCCCGTATGAGCGGGCGTGCGCCCTCGTTGGCGAAGACGATCTTGCTCCTCAGATACTCAGTCAGTTCAGACCGCCGCCGCTTCCGCACGGATGTACACAGGCGGTCTGGCTCGGCACTGACGGCCCGGCGCTTGTACGCAACTACGACTATCCACTCGACGTCGTGTCCGACCACTTCGAGTCGACGCGTTGGTTCGGCCGCGAAGTGATTTCCAAGGGCCAACGCCCATGGGGTGGATGTCTCGACGGCATGAACGCCGACGGACTGGTTGCAAGCGTGACCTTCGGCGGCAGTCCGGTTCAAGGCCTTGGCTTCTCGATCATTTTGATCGTTCGCTACGTCCTCGAGACCTGCAGCCAGGTCTCCGAAGCAGTCGCCGCTCTGTGCCGAATTCCGGTAGCGCTTTCGCAAAATGTCATCGTCCTGGACAAGACAGGTGCTTATGCGACCGTCTTCCTGAGCCCCGGACGTGCCCCCTCCGTATCGCGCACGCCTGCTTGCGCCAATCATCAAGACTCGACTGTGTCGAGCGATCCGTCTAGAAGCCCAGTCGGCTCAGTGGCGCGTCAGCAAACAGCCATCGCTGCTCTCGAGGACCCAGGCGCCACGCTCGCGAAGGTGACCGGGACGTTCCTCACCGCGCCGATCTACTCGCGCGATGCGTCGTGGCCCACCGTCTATAGCGCGGTCTATCGACCCGCTGCGTTGACCGTCGACTATCTGTGGCCCGGCAACGTCATGACTCAACGGATCGGTTCGTTCAGACCGGGTCAGTACGTGCACGACTATGGAGTCTTGACAAGGTGATCCTGCGAATGAAACGCGATCGAAATGCTCTGCATTGAGTCGAGCGCCTTGACTCCTTGCTCGAACGGACTTGCCACCGGCAAGTGCGCAAACCGATAGCGACGAGCGACCGCTTGCCGGCGGCGAATCGGATGACGGCCTTTGGCCGGGACTACCCGTTCGCCAACCCACACGCCGCACCGAACAAACGTCGAATCTGATCAGATGGGAGCGGAGTGGCCGGCACAGGGTTTGCCTCCAACACACTTAAGAGAGGCGGCATGATCTAACGTTCCCAGCCCATCCATCGAGAGGGCGTCCAACAGACCGCGTCCGCTCGCCGCCTCTCATCGCAAAATTGGGCACCATGAATGCCGGTGATCTTGAGCTGCGGACCACAACTTGGGGGACGGGGGCTATCCGCGTCCCGACTGCAGCACATTGACAAGCGGCGGCAGAACCGCCAACTTGAGCAGGAGGTCGCCGATGTTCCTGGCGCCCGTCTTCGCACGCAGGCTGTTGAGTTGTGTCCGGACCGTGGACACCGCGACGCCGTGACTCGATGCGATCGCCGGAGCCGACTGCCCCGAGCTCAGGGCCGCAAGCACGCGAGCTTCACTCGCCGTCAGGCCATGGTTGCGCGCATAGGCACTCATCGGCAGCTCTTCGCACACCACCGCCTTGCTAAGTATCAGCAGCGCCGCGTCGACGCCATCGCGACCGCGTTGTGGCACGACTGCGACTGCATCGCCCCTGCCTTGCCCCTGCGACAGTTGGACATACCCGCGCATCGCGCGAGTGCACGCGGCATTGACCGCACGGCTCACGGCCGTTTGGTCGGCGCCACGCCGCAATTGCAGTTCACCGTCCGTCAACTTGAAGATCTGCTGGTCTTCCAGACAGCGACGGGCCGCCTTGTTGGCGTGGAGCAGTTGCATGTCGGAGGTGACGAGCAACATTGGATAGTCCACTTCGTCGATCATCGCGGCAAAGACGTCGGGGGCCCTCGTGGCGACGGCCGAGGTGATTCCGGCACCCGCGCCGTTTGACCATTGGCGGGTCGGGTCCGGCCGATGAGCCGGTCGTTCAAGAACTTCGATCATGATCTTCTCCCTGGCAGCGCCCGACGAAGGCCAGGACGCGCTGCGAAGTGTTCCGCCGGCCTGAACGCACGGGAATACCAGAAACGCAGGAAGCCTTGGTCGCCGGAGACGCGGAAGCTGAGGTCCCCGTCTCCTCAATTCGCAGGAGGTCCGCAGGCTAGATTCCGGCGGCGCCACATGCGAACATGGCGCCACTTACGCTGTCACCAATGAACGCCATCACCGTCGCGCTCGTCGAAGACGATCCTCGAACGAGGGAACGATTCACCAACGTCATCGGTGCCCAGCCATCGCTGCGTTTTGCGTTCGGAACGTCGACCGGCTCGGAACTCCTCACGTGGTTTGCGGAGAACCTCGTCGACGTGCTGCTCGTCGACCTCGGCCTGCCGGACATGCCGGGCCTCGAGGTGATTCGACGCTGCTGCCGGATGCAGCCGGCCTGCGCAGTGATGGTGATCACGATGTTCGGTGACGAAGCGAACATGCTGCAGGCCTTCGAAGCTGGCGCCCGTGGCTATCTGCTGAAGGATGGCACCGAGGCCGACCTGGCCTCGCATGTACTGAGTCTGCATGCGGGCGGCTCTCCGATGTCGCCCATCATCGCTCGCCAGTTGCTGGCACGCTGGCAGGCCCTTGCACTGGCACCCCCTCTTCCCGCACGCCCGGAAGCGGCGGCGCCCCGGACCGACCTGCCTGAAGCGCTGTCGCGCCGCGAGTCGCAAGTGCTCGATCTCGTGGCGCGCGGCTTCACTTATCCGGAGATTGCCCAGCAGATGGGCGTCTCCGTCACGACCGTGCAGACCCACGTGCGCAACATCTACGGAAAGCTGGGCGTTCACAGCAAGACCGAGGCCGTGTACGAGGCCCGCCAGTTCGGCTTGCTGCCGTAGTCAGCATGGCTGTCCGCTGGCTGCTGCCTCTCCTGCTCAGTTTCCTGTTGGCGTGCTCGGCGGAGCAGCCCGGTACGGCCCCGGTCGTCACGCTGGGCTGGGCGGAAGCCGCGCTGCAGCCCGAGAATCAACCCGTGCAGCAGCGACTCGTCGCGCTGCGGCACCGCTGGGACAGAGAGTTCCCTGGCCAAGCCGGGCGCGCCACCTATCGTCTGGAGTTGCCCCCGACCAGCCCAGAGGAGCCTCGGGCCCTGTGGTTTCCCTACGTGGGCAATCAGGCCCAGGTGCGGATCAACGGCGTCGACGTGCAGCGATTCGGTGAGCTGGGCAACTCGCGACTCGATGCTGGCAAGGCGGGTCAGATGGTCGTCGTGCCATCCGCGCTGCTGCGCCAGGATCGGCCCAACGTCCTGGAGATTGAAGCGACGATGCAGCCGCTGCGGGCGGGCGGACTGTCCCCGGTTCGGTACGGCCCTGCCGCGAAGATCGACTTGCTGTATGCACGGCAGCGCCTGCAGGAGCAATCGAGCTCGGCGGCGTACGTCGCAAGCTTGTTGCTGATGGGCGGCCTCGCGGCGGGGTTGTGGTGGCGTCAACGCGATGCGTTGTATGGCTGCTTCAGCGTGGCGGCGTTTTTCGGCGTGGCGCGCCACCTGGACCATGTCTGGCTCGACGTGCCCGTGCCCTGGCCACTGTGGGGCGCGCTGCTGGCGATCGGCTACGGCTGCCACCTCGCGTTGATCGCCCGCTTCGTTCTGCTGCTTCTCGGCGCGAATCCGCCCCAGCTCGTCCGCGCCATCTACGTGGTACTGGTGGCCTCGGTGATCCTGCCTGCACTGTCCTTCTGGTTGCTCGTCCCAGCCTTGTGGACTGCTGCACTCGGCCTGCTGGAACTGGTCGGCCTTGCGTGCTTCGCTGTGACCGTGCGCGAGGCGGTTCTGCGGCACAGCCGGATTGCGTGGCTGCTGCTCGGTGCCGGCGGTCTGTTGCTGCTGGCCGGCATTCACGACATCGTGCTCGTCCGCATGGCACTTTTCGGGGGCTCGAGCGTCGCGCTGACGCCGCACGCCATGTTCTTCCTGGTATTGATCCTGGCGGGACTCGTGGTCGAACGCTACAACCGGTCGGTCGCCGACCACCAAGCGCTCAACGACCATCTGGCCGAGCGGGTTGCCGAGCGAGAAGGTCAGCTGCAAGAAGCCTTCGAGACCCTGCGCGCACAGCGGCATGAGCAGGCGGTGCTGAGCGAACGGCAACGGATCATGAGAGAGATCCACGACGGCATCGGCTCGCAGTTGGTGGGCCTGCTGAACATGGTCGGGCATCCGCAGATGGATCGCCAGGCCATCGAGGAGCAGGTGCGGGTGGCGCTCGACGAGATGCGCATGGCGGTGGATTCTCTGCAGCCAGTGCACAGTGACCTGACCACGGTACTCGCCACCTTGCGCTATCGATTGCAGCCGCGACTCCAGGTGGCCGGGATTGAGGTGGTATGGGAGGTGTCGGCCCTGCCGCCGATCTCGCAGCTGTCGCCGCAGGCGGTCTTCCAGGTTCAACGCATCTTGCTCGAGGCCTTCACCAACGTGCTGAAGCATTCGCGGGCGACGCGGGTCACCGTGCATGCGCAATGGCGCGAGGGTGATGTTCCTGCCGTCGTCTTGAAGCTGTCAGACAACGGGGTCGGCCTTCGACCAGAGACCTTCATCGAGGCGTCGCGCGGCCAAGGAGTGCCCAATATGCAGACCCGCGCCAGCGCCATCGGGGCGTCGCTGCGCATCGATTCCTCGTCTCCCGGGGGAACCTGCGTAGAGCTCGTGTGGCCGATCCGCGCCGCCGTGTCCGTCGCGAGCAGTCCCGGGCCTGACGACACGGTGCCGTCTTTTCGTTCTCCCAAAGGAGAGAACTCATGAAGATCGCCTTCACTCCTGCGTGAGCACTCAGGTGTCTCCGGGGGCCCGCAGCCAGTGTGGGACCAGATCCGTGCCCAGGGGCTCGACCAACTCGTGCTGACCGGCGACAACGTGCGCATCGATGCCATGCCGCATCCGGTGCATCCCAAGCACATGTCGGACGACGCGTTCGCACAGCATCTGTTCGATCTCTACCAGGCTCTGCTCGCGCTGCCTCAATTCGCCGCGCTGGTGCGGCAGGTGCCTACCGAAGCCACTTGGGATGACCACGACTTTCCGTGGACCGAATCGTACGCCGAGCAAGCGATCAAGAAGAAGGTCTACCGCGGACTCATCCGCGCGTCGCGTGCGACGTTGAAGGCGTACTGCAGGGCGTTCGCGGCCCGGCTCGCGCCGGACAGCTTTCCGGAGGTCTACAACAGTGCCGTTCTATGGGATCAGCGCGCTGTCCGACTGCCAGAACTTCGGCATGCTCGAAACCGGAGGACTCAAATCGTGCTGTCCGTTTTCTCGTTCGGTGCACCGTCGAACGATGGCCCGGGTCGCATTGACCGCAACTCCGGGCAACCCCTGCCGCAGGCGTTCGACGCGTCCGCCCGCACCACGGGCATCATCCAGTGATGAGCGCATATCCGGCGGACACCAGCGAACGGAAAGTCCCTGGACTCCACAGCTCGTCTCGCCAGCTCCGAGCGAGCCCTAGCCTGTTTGTTGTTCACAAGCAATGGAGTCAATGGCCATCCAGAACGCGAAGCCGACCGGGACCCAGGGCGCCCGGATCCGATATGCGGCACGACGTTCAGCGCACGCGCCAACTCGCACGGTCGACGGTCCTGTCAATTGTGGGTCGCTCCCCGACCAAATGCACCGCAACCGACTGCTCGTCGATGTCGAGACGCCCGTAGGCGCCACTCTGCCCAAAGCTCTCGCGCGCGGCGCCGCTGGCAACGGCCTCGAGGATGTGATCGCCATGGTGCCGCCAGTCGCACTCGTGAACGTCTCCCGTCAAGCAAAGCACGCGCGCGCGAGTCGCGTCGGCCAGGTCGAGCAAACGCTGGTAGTCGCCATAGTTGTCGAGGCTCAGGCGATCCTGGTCAAGCGTACTGCCCGAGGCCAGCAAGATGACGTCGCCACTGGTCATCTCCTGCTTGATCCATGACCATTGCCGCGTACCGAAGACCGTCGCGTCGTCGCGGTTCGGGCGAGTGCGCCAGGTTCTGCCATCGGTCAGCAACAGTCGTACACCGGGCGCGAGCCGGATGCTCTGATGTGCGGGTGGCGAAGAACAAAACATCGGGACCGACAGGTCCTCGTCCAGAGCAACCGTGTCGCCAATGACAGGGTTTGGCGGGTACGGCGCACCGGGGGCGATCAGTGCGGAGAAGAAGTCGCGCATCAGGCGCCGCGCGATGCGCTGCTTGTCGCACGGAACCGCGTCGCGCTTGTTCGATGGGCCATGCTCGTTGTTCGAGCCACCATCCCCGTAGCTGTTGTTCCAAGCGAAATCATGGTCGTCCCAAATGCCGTGCACCCGCAGCGGGCCTGCGAGCAGCGGGCCGAGCGCTCCCGAGGTCATGATCGCGTGCTCGCGCCGGTAGCGCTCGTGCATCGCCGCGGCGAACTCGCCGTTTCTCATGCCGGCCGGCTTGCCGAGCGGTGGATTGTCAGAACCAATTCCTAGAAAGCCAAAGTCCATATAGATCTGATCACCAATCAGCACGAGATGATCAGGACGCTCCGCGGCAATGCGGTCCCACACTGGCTGAACAGGCTCGTCGATCGGGTCGCTGCACGAAGTGAAGACAATGCGTACGGACATGGGGTCACCTCTTCTTTGTCTTTCGGATGGTACGAGCTTAAATTCAGCGGGTCAGTCACGCCTCATTCGAATCAAGGATGGGCGGATTGCGCGCATGTGTGTACACGGGCTCACCTGGCTGACCTTCGTTCACCGGAGCTGTCCACCGCGCATTGGATCAGGGTGTTTCCGCGACACGCTTCGAGCCGTTCGCCAAATGAGCCAGCCGCCAAGCCAGCGGTTCGCAGTCAGTCGGCGAACCCACCTGGTTCTCAGTCGGTGCAAATGGCAGCCTCTCATCGCGGCAAAGAATCCGTCGCCGAATGTTCGGTGCGCTCGCTGGTTGTGCCATCGATCGTGAACGCCATCGCAACACGCGTCGGGGCCGCGTCGGGTCCGTGAATATGGACTGCGCCCTTAACCGCCGTTGGGCGCACTTCCCTGCGCCGCGCCGTAGCGGCGCTTGGTGAGTGTCCGGAAGTGGCCGCGAAGAGCCGGCGACGTGTGCGCCGCATTGCTGTCGTTCGCAGCCGCGCAGTTTCTGATCGGCACCTTGTCCGCCGGAGTATCTGCGGCGTGCCTGAAAATCGCCAAAACTCGTCGCGCGCTCCCCGTCCAAGTTCTAGAGTTTACGGACTACCCGTGAGATTCCGCGCTGCTGGGTCGTCCTTTTCCTTCGGTTCTTGTTTGAGTCCACCGCGCGTGGCGACTCCTGACGGGTGCTGCATCAAGATTGCATCACGGAGGTCAAATGGCTCGGTCATCGGTGATCAATGCGATCGGTCAAGATCGGCGCTCAAGAGTTCTCGGAAACTTTGTCGCGGGCCGAGCTCGGTGCAAACAGCTCGGCGCCTCGACTGCGCGTCTGCCGACGTCGAACTCGACGCAAGTTGCCTCTGACGACCGGGCTGTACTTCGTCGCCGGGTGATTGAACAGGCCACCCGGCTGGCCTGAAGCGGTCGCGGTTGAAAGTGCACCGCGGTTCTGACGGAAGTGCACCGTGACCCGACATCCACGCGAGCGCGTGACGATCGACCTGCGGGGAATCGGTCCCAGGCTGAATGCCCATGCAGCCGCCCGCGGCAAGACGACTGCCTCGATGGTTCGTGCAGCGGTGGTTGCCATGCTCGATGCAGAGGGCGCCTCCGATGAGGCGGATACTTCCTGCATGTTCCTCAAGGTCGGCGAACTGGCCAGGCGTAGCGGTGTGACCGTGCGCGCACTGCATCACTACGACAGCATCGGGCTGCTGTGCCCATCGGGGCGCTCCGAGAGCGGCTATCGCTTGTACAGCCGCGACGACGTTGCGCGACTGCACGGCATCCAGACCCTGCGCCGGATGGGCCTCTCACTGGGCGACGTCGCGCAGTTGCTCGACGGCGGCACCGTCACGCTGCCAGCCATCCTTGCACAGCAGATTGACACACTGGACCGGGAAATCGTCCAGGCCAAGGCATTGCGTGAGCGGCTCGCCGTGATGCAGATCATCCTCGCACGCGGCGGTCAGCCTGAGATCGACGATTGGCTCGCCAGCCTGGCGATGATGAGCACGTTCGAACAGTACTTCAGCGCGGCGGAACTCAAGCTGATCTTTGAGCGGTGGAAGTCCAGCGCAGCGGAGTGGCCACCCCTCGTGCAGGCGATCCGGGACGCACTGGCGCGCGGTGTGCCGCCCGATTCGATCGAGTTGCAGCCGCTGGCGCGACGATGGATGGACGTGTCCGCACGCTGGATGAACGGCGACGTCGCGCTGCTGACGCGCTGGCGCAGCATGCTGCTTGAGCAGCCTGGCCTGCCACTGCCCGGCGGGATGGATAGGGCGTTGCTCGACTACGTCGACCAGGCGATTCAGGTACGAATGACGGTGGTGGCCAAGTACATCAGTGAGGACGAGTTTCAGCGCTTGGACTCGACACTGGATCCGGAGTGGCGTGCACTCAGTCAGCGTGCCGAGCGCTTGATGGCTGAAGGCACGCCGCCTGTGGCCACGCAAGCACGCCTACTGGGGCGTGAATGGCAAACCCTGCTGGACCGGATGGTGCGACACGATGCCGCGTTGCGCGCTCGGTTGCTCGCGGCGTACAAGAACGAGCCGCTGATTCGGGCGGGAACGGCCATCAAGCCGGAAGCATGGTGCTATCTGGAGCAGGCCGCGGCCCCTTGACCCTCACGTAACGTGAGGGTGGACGATGCGGACTCTGGGATGACTGGAGGCTCCGATGTCTACCTCGCCGACTAACGCCGTTCGCCAAGGCGTTCCGAGCCGTTCTGCCCTGGCAGTCGCCTCGTTGCGTGCCGTGCACCAGTTGCTCGACGAACCGCTGGTGCTTCGGGACCAGATCGCTCTGCCATTGCTGGGTTCGCCTGCCGAGGCCGCGCTGCGAGGCGATCCGTTCGTGCTGAACGATCCGCTGTCACGAGGCCTTTGTGGCGCCTTGGTCGCACGCGGCCGGTTTGCCGAGGACGAGCTCTCGCGCTGCGTCGCGGAGGGTGTACGCCAGTACGTCGTGTTGGGCGCGGGTCTCGACACCTTCGCGTGTCGCAATCCATACCGCAATGAAGTCCTGCGGGTGTTCGAGGTGGATCACCCAGGCACACAACGCTGGAAGCAGCAGCTGTTGGCTTCGCGCGGTGGCTGCCTTTGCCGCGGGCAGCTGCCTGTGCTTCGACTATCGCGTTCCGGCGACGATGCTCAATCCGATCGAGCGCGCCGTCAGCGACGTTATCGAGCAGCAGGTTGCCGCGGTTGGAGAGCCATGGCTGTCGAGCTTCGATCCGGTGCAGCTGCAAAGTCAGCTGCTCGAACTGGGTTTCAGTTCGGCGGAAAGTCCCACAGCGGACGAACTCAACCTGCGGTACTTCGCGCGGCGCAAGGATGGGTTGTGCACGGGTGGCGGGGCCCGCGTCATGTGCGCGAACAAGTGAAGCCCGATCGTTGATCTGGCGCGTCATCGTGCAGCGCACACGCATCACACCCGATTGAAACGTCGCCTCGCGGGATCGGGGTGGTGCTGCGAGATGGGCAGATCCGCCCACCGCGCTCACAAGGAGAAGCGTATGAACAAGACTCTCAAGCTGGCTGTCAACGCGGCGTTCTCGATGCTGGCTGGCTCCGCATGTGCACAGATGCTGCCGGCCGTGGCCGAACGGCTTGCGGGCATCGGGCCGGTGATCAACCCGGGCGCCACGGCGCCACTGTATGCGCCCCAGTTCACCGAGAAAGAGCCATACCTGGGGGTGAACGTGGAGCGCGACGTGTCGTACGGGCCGGCGGAGCGACACCTGCTGGACGTGTTCGCGCCCGCGCGCGCCGCAGGCAAGAACATGCCAGTCGTGGTCTTCGTGCATGGCGGCGCGTTCGTCGCCGGCAACCGACGAACAGGCCCGGGCAGTCCGTTCTACGACAACGTGATGCTGTGGGCGACTCAGCACGGCATGGTCGGCGTCAACATGACCTACCGGCTCGCACCCCAGGACCCGTGGCCGGCCGGCCCGCAAGACATCGCGCAAGCGCTGCGCTGGGTACAAGACAACATTGGACGTCGCGGTGGCGACCCGGCGCGCGTCTTTCTGTTCGGCCACTCGGCCGGGGCATCGCACGTGGCGGCCTATGTGGCCAGGCCTGAGTTCCATGTGGCGGGATCAGGCCTTGCGGGGGCGATGATGTTGTCGGGCGTGTACCGGGTGACACCCGAACTCGTGGCGCAATCGCCCACCTACCCGGCCTACTTCGGCAACGACAGCGCGCGCTACCTCGAGCGATCCTCGCTCGACGGCCTCATTGTGTGCAACACGCCGCTGTGGGTGGGCCAGGCGGAGCTCGATCCTCCGCAGTTCAAGGCGCAGGCCGAGCTGTTGCGCGACAGCCTGCGGGCCGCGGGGCGACCGTTCGCGTCAGCGACCTTCGCAGCCCACAGCCACATGTCGGAGGCCTATTCCATCCACAGCGACGACCGAACGGTCGGAGACGCCTTGTGGGCGTTCGTGGAGGCGAATCGGTGACGGCATGGGCGAGGAGCCCTGTCACCCGAGTTGACAAGGAGCACGCCACATGAACATCGCTCTTGGACACGCGAACGAAGCGACCACACAAGCGTGGGCACTCGGTACCCACCGGCTATGGCCGAGGCCGGGCGCTTGTCAGGCTTGATGATGGCGCCTTCTTGTTGCTCGGCTTCTCGCTGCTTCAGACTGATTGCTGCCTTTCGAACGCGACTTGCTGAGCGACTGCTCTCTCCGGAAACAGACGTCAGAGCAGGCGTGAAATACGGCCCAGGTCCGACGCCCCACGTTGCGATCTTCGACGGATCAACTTCCAGTGAACGACTTGACGGTTCTGAAGGTCCAAACCAGCGACTGTCAACCCCCGCGCCATTCGGGCTCGTAGCGCTACTGGCGGTGCGTCCGCCGGTTCGTCCACCGGATCTATGAAGCCGGCGCCGTGCACCGCGTGCGTAGAGTCACGCGTGCGCCCACCCCTCGATCTGACTCATGCCTCACCTGTTGCCGAGGTTGACAACGCCGGCGGACCTGTTTCGAAAGGCCGAGGCCGACCTATCCGCTCTCGAAAGTGATCCGGGCAACGAGCGACTCGCGTTCAACCTCTTCGTCACCATCGAGCACATGCCAGATTGGCTCGGGCTGAAGCGCGAGCACACGGTCGCGCACAAGTCGGAGCTTCGCGTTGTTGCACATATCGCAAACGGGCAGAAGCACCCGATCGACCTCAACCCTCAGCGACACAATTCCGTCGACGCCACGTCGGCCGACGGCTACTCCGATGACTACGTCGCTCCAGGGTACGTAGAAGAGCGCAGTCGCCTGCAGGGGAGTGCGCCAAGCCAGTGAACTTCGGCGAATGGCAGATCGCCTCGTCAATTCCGTATCGAGCGAGAAGTAGGTGGCAGGATGGACGATCCACTTGCGCTCGTACCGCACCCACCATGACGACGATGACGCCAAAATGTGCAAACCGGTGAGCCTGCGCGATTCGTTTGATCACCGCAGGCCCCTTGCCGAGACTGTTCTCGAAGTTCGTTGCTTGCATGGAATCGTTGGGGGGAATCCCGGACGCCAGGGGCGGCTGGCATTCGCGGGCGAGGCCTTGGGAGGGTCCTCCACTCGATAGGAAATTGCGCGTGCGTTGGATTCGTTGTCTCTGTCTGCTGCTGTTGATCTTCGGTCTCGGTCAACCCACCTGGGCCGAAGACAAGCCCATCTCATTGGAGGACTGGTCAGCACCCGGCGTGATCGCCTCGATGAAAATCTCCCCCGATGGCAAATGGGTCGCGGGTATCGGGTCGACGCGCACGACCGCGGTCTTCCTCACCGAGATCGACACCTCTCGCACCACCATCGTCGCGCAGCGGGAGTCCGACAGCAGATACCTGTTCGGCTCGTGGCCGCTCGCCGTGAACTGGATCGGCAAGGACCTGCTGGCGGTCGACTACAGCACGCGCGAGTCCTACGCGATCGATCTGAATGGCAAGCGCATCGCGAAGCTCGGCGAGCGCTTCATCCGGCGCCTTGTCGAAAAGGGTGAGTCTTCCGACTGGGTGCTGGCCTACCGTGACATCGATGACGGCGACATCGACGCCGTGAACGCCCGTACGGGCGAGCGTCGCAAGTACCGCATCTCGTTGCCTGGCAAGCTGATCCATTGGGCGTTCGACCCGTCGGGTGCGCTGCGTGCCGTGACCATGATGGACACGGCCTTCTGGGCCGAGAAGACGAAGATCAGCAACTGGTACCGGACGGACGAGCAAGCGCCTTGGCAGTTGCTGGAGGAGGGGCCGGTCACCGGCGACCATTGGATTCCGCTGCGCGTGCTCCCCGAGCCCAATGCATTGGCCATCTTGTCGCGGCGCGATCGGGACACCTATGCCGTCGTTCGCTATGACACCGCCACGCGCCAGCATGTCGAGGTGATGGCCGGACACCCGAACGAGGACATCGTGGCCGTGACCGGGCTGGACCAGGCCAGCTTCGAGCACGTGACCACCGCCGGCATCAAGACGCAGATTTCGTGGTTCGATGCACGTTGGGCCGGCCTCCAGGCAGCGGTCGATGCCGCGCTGCCCGGGCGCATCAACCTGCTGCAAGGCAACAAGAACGGCAGGGTGCTGGTCACCTCCTATGGCGACGTGGATCCAGGGCATTGGTTCGTGCTCGACACGCAGACTTCTCGACTGCGTGAGATCGGCGAGGCACGTCCGCGCATTGACCCGAAGCAGATGCTGCCCATGGAGACCATCCGCTATGCGGCGCGTGACGGCATCTCCATTCAAGCGTACCTGACCCGGCCGACGCGCACCACGGCCGCGCCGGCGCCGATGGTTGTGCTGATTCATGGCGGCCCGCACATCCGCGACCGCTGGGAGTGGAACGAGGAGGTGCAGTTGCTCGCAAGTCGAGGCTATGTCGTCTTCCAGCCGCAGTTCCGCGGCTCGTCTGGCTTCGGGCGTCGTTTCGAGGAGGCGGGATACCAGCAGTGGGGACGCGCCATGCAGGACGACATCACCGACGGGGTCCAATACCTCGTCGCGCAGAAAGTGGCTGACCCGGGACGCATCTGCATCTACGGCGCGAGCTACGGCGGTTATGCGGCCCTCTGGGGTGTGATCAAGACGCCGCAGCTCTACAAGTGCGGCATCAGCTTCGCCGGCGTGAGCGACCTCAACGAGATGATGTCGCACAGCATCTTCGACGACTCCACCGCGGCTTCGCGGGAGTTGCAGCGCGCCCGCATCGGTGACCCCGCGCAGTCGCGTCGGGCGCTGGACGAGGTGTCGCCTCTCAAGCGTGCTGCGGATGTTCGCGTGCCCCTGCTCATCGCACATGGTGAAGAGGACACTCGGGTGCTCCCGTCGCAGAGCAAGGACATGGTCAAGGCACTCAAGGCATCGGGCAAGGCCGTCGAATGGCTGTCGTTCGAGCGGGCAGGGCACGGCTTCTTCTGGGTGAGTGACCAGGTGCGGTACTACCGAGCGGTGCTTAGTTTCCTCGACAAGCACATCGGAGAACGGCCTGCCGTGGATACAGAAGCGAAGGCTTCAAGCGGCACCTCGCCCTAGCTGCCTCCAGACAACGTTCTCCGGCCTCAGGGCCAGATCTAGAGGGCAGACTAGACTGAAGCGCTCAACCGCTCGGCAATCGCGCTGGGCCCCACCACCCAATCTGCCAACAACCTCAGATCGACTCGACTCCGAACTGACCTCGCAGGAATTCCTTTGCGGCGTCGTTGCCTTGCTTCGCGGCCAGGGTCAGCCAATGAATGGCTTGCTCCCTGTCGGCGTCCACGCCCAAACCCCACGCAAGAAACACCCCCAGCTTTGCCTGAGCGATCGGGCTGCCCAGTTCGGCGGCCTTTCGAATCCACGGCACGGCGTCAGCGACTCCTTTGCTGCCGGGCAAAACCTCCATCTGATGCAGAAGCCCGATGTTGATCATTGCTCCGGTGTTCCCCTGCTCCGCTGCGAGGGTCATCCAGCGCAAGGCGGTGTTGAAGTCCTTGTCGACTCCCCGTCCATCCATGTACAGCTTCCCGAGGTTCGCCTGGGCCACCGCGTCCCCCTGGTCGGGTCGGCTGCGAGCCTGTACCAATGGGCCGCCTGCACGGCGTCTTCGGGAACTCCGAAGCCCTTCGAGTAAGCGACCCCAAGCTGGTTCTGTCCAGTCACGTCACCTTGCTCCGCAGCGCGTCGATACCACTCGGTCGACTGCTTCTCGTCGAGCGGGACCCCCTTGCCGATCGCATACGCCCTTCCCAGATTGACCTGCGCGACCGCGAGGCCCTGCTCGGCCGCCTTCCTGTACCACTGCACACCGAGTACCGCGTCTTGAGGGCGTCCCTTGCCCCCGTAAAAGAGCCTGCCGAGATTGTTCTGTGCGGCGGGATGGCCCTGGTCGGCTGCCTTGCGATACCAGCGTTCGGCGGCATCCAGATCGACCGTGGTGCCACGCCCGTTCTCGAAGGCCATTCCGGCCTCGTACTGCGCGTTGGCGTAGTCGTTGTCTGCTGCCTTCAGGTAGCGGATTCGCATCCGACAACTCTATCGCCTGCGCGGCATGTTTGGCATCGACCGCGCAGACCCGGCAGCTTCTCGATTAACTTCCAATAGGTGCGCAGTTCAACGGCAGTCAGCGGTCGCTTGTCTGCAGAGTCGAAGCGTCCGTCGCGACGGGTTTGCGCGACTGGATTGACCTGAACGGCATAGGCCTTGAAGGCGACCGGGATCGATGCCGTCACGCGCACGTCGACAGCGCACTGAAAGGCTGCCCGCAGATAGGTTCGTAGCTTGTTCGACGTGCGCCCCTTGCCCTGCTCGGTCACTCGCCGCAGCATGTCGATCACTTGGTCCTGGGTGATCTCGCTCGCTGGCGTCTGGGCGATCGCCGGCCACGCTTTCAGCACGTGAAGGTCGAAAATGTTCTTGGCCTCGCAGGCGCTGATGCGGCCCTGCGTCGCCTGGTGTTTGACGTAGTCGTCAAGCAACCCGCTCAGGGGGTACATGGCGCGAGTCGCCGCGGCCTCTTTGTCGGCGATGTATTGCCTGCGTTCGACAGCCTTTGCCTCTCTGAGCCCGCCGATCCCACGGTGTTTCGTGTGCTTGAGGGACAGTTGGCGACACTGTTCGCGGGCGGCAGCGATGCTCAACCCTCGGGATGTCGGTTCCAGTTTCTTGGGCGGCGATACTGGGTCGTAAGGGCCGACCGGCTCGCGGTGTGTGTGACCCTCGTTAGCGTAGCGCCAGTAGAACTGAACCGCTCCGGTGCTCAATCGTCGCGCCTGCAATGAGCCGCCTTGCTCCAACTTCTCAAGCGTCACGAAGGTTCCGGCGGGGAGCGCCTGAAGCTTTTTAGGGAGAGCCAAAGACGCTGGTGCCAGTCCGCTCATTTTTAAGTCCTCCAATCCGCTGATCTCAGTCCTTCAGTTCGCTGGTGCCAGTTTGGTGCCAGTTTTGAGCGGAATGGTATGGGATTTCATGGAACGGCGGAAGACCTTGATATGGCTTAACTCGTTGATTTACAAGGAAATAGTGTCTCAGGAGATTGCGTAAAATCTCAGTCCGAAGAACTCATAATCCTTTGGTCGTTGGTTCAAGTCCAACAGGCCTACCACCCCTCATCGATGCTCTGTCTGCCTCGGCACGCGGCGGTCATGGGCCGATAGGTTCTGATCGGCTCGGGCGTTAAACTAACATTGTTAGATTATCCGCGGAGCCCGATCCCATGCGAATTCAACGCGACCAGGTCATCGCTGCAGCGCTGTCGCTGCTGGACGAGGGCGGGCTCGAGGGCGTGACGATGCGCAAGCTCGCCGATGTCCTCGAGGTCAAGGCAGCGTCGCTCTACTGGCACTTCGAGAACAAGCAGGCGCTGATCGACGGGATGGCCGATGTGCTGGTCGACGCGGTCGCGAGGGATCTTTCCGAATCCCAATCCTGGGAAGACACGTTGCGGCAAGTCGCGGGAGAGCTTCGCGACGCGTTGCGGGTGCGTCGCGACGGCGCGCGGGTGTATGCGGGCACCTACGTGGTGACCGACAACGTGATGCGCACCGGCGAGGCCATGATCGCGGCCTGCATCCGGGCCGGCGCGGATCCGGCGCTGGCGGCCGACACGGCCTTCAGCCTGTTGTACTTCGTGCTGGGGTTCGTGATGGAGGAGCAGGCACTCGACCTCGAAGGCGGCGTGGACCTCCACGAGAGGGCGGATGCTTTCATGGCGCTCGCCACGAAGAGCTACCCGTGCAGCCTCAAGGCCGCCGATTCGATCTTCAGCCAGGACTTCGACGCGCGCTTCGAAACGGGCACTGAACTGCTCGTCGGCGGGTTGGCCGCGTTGCTCGCGCGACGCCGCAAGTCCCGGCGCGCCTGAATGGGCGCAGCTGCGACCCGCATGGCGGCACCGCGGCCCGGCGAGTCTCAGCACGACGCTCAGTTCGCAGGCCCTTGCGCGGCTTCGGAGGTCGAGGCCCAGGCGTTCCAGGTGGCGAGGCGCTGTTCGTAGGCCTTCTTCGCGGCAGGCAGGCCTGCGGTGCCCAGGATGAGTCGCAATGGCGGCTCGTCGGCATCGACCACGGCCAGGATGGCGGGCGCTGTCGAACGGGGATCGCCCAGCTTCCTGCCGACGCTCGCCGCCTTCATCGCCTGCCGCAACGGGTCATACGCCGCGATCGGCGTCGTGTGGGCGGCCGATGCGCCGCGCCAGTCGGTGTCGTAGCCGCCGGGCTCGATCAGGGTGACCTTGATCCCGAACCCCGCGACCTCCGACGCCAGCGTCTCCGTCAAGCCCTCGACGGCCCACTTGGTGGCGTTGTAGACGCCGGCGGTCGGAAAGGTGACGACACCGGCGATGCTCGACGTCACGAGGACGCGGCCGCCACCTTGCCGGCGCAGGTGCGGCAGCGCCGCCTGCACCACCCACAGCGTGCCGAAGAGGTTGACGTCGAACTGTGCACGAGCCTGCGCTTCCGCGGTTTCCTCGATCGTTCCGAACAGCCCGAATCCGGCATTGCTGACGACGACATCGATCCTGCCGAAGCTCGCGATCGCCGCATCGACGGCGCCGAACACCGAAGCGCGATCGCCGACATCGACGCTGACGGGGAGGATGGACGCTCCGAATGCGTCCACGAGGGGCGCCACGCTCTCGATGGAACGCACGGCCGCGACGACCTTGTCGCCGCGCGCCAGCGCCGCTTGCGCCCACGCGAGGCCGAGGCCGCGCGACGCGCCCGTGATGAACCAGATCTTGTCTGACATGGTGAAGGCTCCTGTGTTGCGTTGAGGGAGCGACCCGGTCGCAACGACCGAATCTAACGGTGTTAGTTTAGTCTAACGTCGTTAGATTTCAACGCAAGGGGTATTGCCTTCGGCTTGCAGAGAAGAGGACGCCTGTGCGCCACCGGCGCCGTCGTCCGAAGTCACGACGAGAACGGCAAGCTCAGGTAGTACTGACCCAGTTCCGTCAGCTGACCATTGGCGCCCAGCAGGCTGGTGAAGTGGGTGTCGTTGTCCCAGCGGCCCGTGAACCACGCATAGCGGAACACGTCGGTGCGGCCCTCGCACAGCGCCACCATCTCGGCCATCTGCACCTTCTGCTTGGCCACGCTGTCGATCTGCGCGGCACCGTCGCCGTTGTGCCAGTTCGCCATCTCGGTCACCCAGAAGGGCTTGCCGTATTTCAGCAATCGGTCGAGCTGATCCTTGAGCCCGTAGTCGTACCAATGGAAAGCGAGGTAGTCGATCTGCGGATCGCGGTTCGCGTTGGCCGCCTTGTACGCGACGTAGAACGCGTCCAGCCACACCACCGGGTCGGCGTAGCCGGCCATCGTTCCCCAGGTGATCGCCGGACCGACCAGCTTGACGCCCGTCTTCGCGGCGACGGCTTCGTACTTCGGCCACAGCTGCGCGGCCGCCTGCGGCGTGAGGTTGGCCTGGTCCGTGAGGTTCGGCTCGTTCATCAGCAAGAGGTACTTGATGCTGGTGTCCGCCGTGAGCACGGCTTCGATGTCGGTGGCCGTGAAGTCCTTCCACAGCATCGGAATGAAGTCCAGCCCAAAGCGCGCGACGTGATCGGCCGGGACCGTGCTCTTGGCCTGCTGGCCCCAGCCGTACCACCAGCTCACGCCGGGCGAGAGCGCCTGCAAGTCCTCGGCGGTCGCGAGGTCGTAAGCGATGCCTCGCTTGGCGCTCTTGGTCGACCCTCCGCCAGCAGATGGGCTCGGTGCCGGCGCTGGAGCCGGCGCAGGCGCGGGTGCGGGTGCTGGGGCCGGAGAGCCTGCTCCCGCCGGCGCAGGCGAAGGTGCTGGCGCTGCGGCGGGGCTGTCCGCGCCCCCGCCGCCACCGCAGGCCGCAAGCCCGGCCGCCGCGACCGACGCGAACGCCACCGTCAGGAGTTGCCTGCGCCGCAGACGATCGGCATCGGACGCCATGCTCATGTCGGATCTCACGCTGCTCGTGTTCACAGGGAACCGAGGAAGGCCAGCAGGGCGTCCCGATCCGTCTTGGACAGCGCCACGAATCGCTGCCGGCTCGCAGCTCCCTCACCGCCGTGCCAGAGAATGGCCTCGGTCAGCGTGCGTGCGCGGCTGTCGTGCAGGTAGCCCACCGTGTTGGTGGTGCCGGCCACCTTTTCGGTGTAGCCGATGCCCCACAGCGCCGAGGTGCGCCACATGCTGCCGGTCGCCTGGCCCTCGACGAGGGTGTCGGCCAGGTCGGTGCCCATGTCGTGCAGCAGCAAGTCGGTGTAGGGCTTGATGGTCTGGTTGCGCGTTTCCGCGAGTTCGGAGACGTTGCCGGTCTTCATTTCGCTGACGTGGCAAGACGTGCACTTCATGTTCTCGAAGAGCTTGGCGCCCGCGGCCACCTGTGTCGGATTGACGTCGAGGTAGGACAGCGGCGTCACGCCCTTCGGGAAGCCGCTCGTGAGGCTGCGCTGCGCCGGCACGGCCAGCAGGCCGAGGTAGCGGGTGATCAGCTGCAGGGCGTCGTCGGTCAACCCCGTCTCGACCTTGGCCGACGTGCAGTTGGCCGGCCCGGCCAGGCAGTCGCGGTTCGGATAGACCGGCGACGTGACCGACATGTCGAGCAATGCCGCCCCCGAGGCCTGATGGCGCAGGCTGACCTTGGACGCCTTCCACCCGTAGCGACCCACGCGCACGGCCTTGGTCTCCGGGTCGTAGGCGTAGTTGGCCACGCCCTTCACGCCGTCGGCGTCAGCCGTGGTGCGAACACGCGAGAGGATGTCGGCATCGGTGACCGCCTCGAGCAGGCCCATGCCGATGACCGGCTGGGCACTGCGCAGCGAATACACGCTCGGCGTCGGGCCGTCGAAAAGGACCTTGGGCTTGCGCAGCTCGACCACCGTGCCGTCGGCCAGCGTCACGGTCTTGACGTCGAAGCCTGCGACACGAACGCTGGTGCCCCAGTCCTGCGCCGCGCCGGTGGTGAGCGATCGCGCGTTCATCTGAACGGTCAGGCCGTAGGTCGGGTGCGGCACCTGTTTGCCATTGGCGTCGGTCGTGGCGGTGCGCACCGCCATCGTGTCCAGCCGCTGGTTGACCGTCGTCGGCGCAAGGCCGCGGCCGTTGTTGATGTGGCACGCGAAGCATGACGACTGGTTGAAGTGCGCACCTTGCAACCCGACTGCGTCGGTGTTGCGGTCGTTGCCCGCCTCGTTGTGGTCACCGGTGTACATGTTGGTATGGAACCAACGGCGCCCTTCGACGAAGCGCTGCATGTTCTGCATGCCGACCTGGAGGCTCGGCTGCTGGAACATGAAGGTCGCGTTGTCGGCGTAGTCGTACGACACCGAACCGAGGCCGCCCTGCAGCGTCTCGGCCGGCAGCACTGCGTTCATCAACCGCGGCTGGATGCCGTACCAGGGGCGCAGGCCGGTGCCGACCACGTAGGTCACTTCATTGGTGTAGTACCGAAAGTTACCGCTGTCGCCCACCGCGTCCATGGCTTCGCGACTGGAGAAGAACGAACCAGTGAACTCGAAAGCATCACCGAGCTTGAGCGGGTGTGCGGGCACATCGACGCCGTTGGGCACCAGCACGCCATCGGCGTTGGCGGCGATGTCCGAGTGCCCAGGGACGGTACTCAGCACCAGACTGCAGCCGTCGTTGGCGCCGATCACGCCGTTGTAGCCGCTGCTGGGCGAGCGCAGCGCGCCTTGCGGTGGCTTGGGCACGACAGGGCAGGCGGTCACGCCTGTGAAGCCCGCGGTGTAGGTCGTGTCGTCCAGCAGGTCACCGGGGGACGACCAGCCGTAGCCGGTCACGTGTGCGTCGTCGAAGCGGCGGAAGAACGATTGGCCCCCACCTCTTTGCGCCTCCTGGTAGTACTGATTCATGATCAGCTTCGGATTGGTCACGCCAGCGACCCTGCTGTTGTCGATGATCTCCACGCCCCAGGTGCGGTTCTTGAAGTAGTTCGCGATGAAGTTCAGGTGGGCGCCCGGGCCTTTGTCCTGGGGGTTGCCCGCCGCGTCCACGGTGTCGTTGACGCCGAAGCCGATCTCGTTCCAATCCTCGCCGCGCTCGCGCGCATGGCGGGAGCGGCCGACGAAGCCGAAACGCGTGACCAGGGTGCCATCGGCCAGCGTGAACTGGATCGTCTCCAGCGGCGCTTGCGACGCGGGTGTGGCGGCGAGCCCGCTGCCGTTCGCCGGGAAGGGAACGATCGAGGTCGCCAGCGCGGGCAAGGAGTTGTCGCTGCCCGGCGACTTGAACGTGACTTCAAACAGCGAGTAGCCATACTGCGTGGCACGCGCCACGCCTTGCAGGCGTACGAAGCGGACGTTCGCGTTGAGGTTGAAGAACTCCTCGGTGCCGCCCTTGCCGCCCACCACGTAGCGAAGCTGGTACCAGGTCTGCCCGTCATCGGAGACTTGAATCACGTACTCCTTGCCGTAGGCGTTTTGCCAGGACAGCGCCATGTAGCCGAGCTTCGTCTTGGCGCCGAAGTCGAACTGGATCCACGCCGTGTCTTCGAAGGCGCTGGACCACCTTGTGTTCATGTCTCCGTCAATGGCCTTGGGCGCGCTGGTCCCGTCGCCCTCGGTCGCCGAGGACGTCGCGGCGACCGGCTTGACCGCGACACCCGGGCTGCTCAAGTCAACGCCGGCAGGCAATTGCAGCGCGGTCGGCAGCGAGGACACGGAGTCTGCGGCAGACGTCGGGAGCGGCGTCGTCGTCGGCGTGGCGACCGGCTCAAGTGCAGGCTCATCGGCGGCCGGTGCGGGCGCGGCGGCGGGCGCAGGTGCCGAAGCGGACGCATCACTGCTGCCACCGCTGCCGCATGCCGCCAGCAACGCGACCGTGACAAACAGGGCGGCCAAGGCTGCCGGGGGGCAGGCCCCTGTCCGGCCCCCAGTGACTTCTTCATTCATGATTTGATCGCTCCTCGATTGGCTTTGTTTTGAACGATGAGTGCAAGCTGAACGTCATCAAATGTCATTGCGCATTCAGCACCCAACTGTCTGCGCAGGGGCCGTGCCAGCGCCGTGTCGCTCGGCACGCCGAAGGGCGCTGCCGGATGCGCGCGCCGCTCGATCACCGCGGTGAGTCAGGGGGTCGCGTGATTCGTGCCGACGCTGCCGGCTATGGATACGAGCAGATGCATTGCTGCCGAATGCGTCGGACGTGCGTTCTACTCGTTACATCAGTGACGCGCCTGAGAGGTGGCAGACACACACCGGGTAGTCAGAGCGTGAGCCGATAGCCTTTGCCGTACACGGCTTCAACACGCAGGCGCTGTGCGGTCGAGCCCGCCGCGAGCTCGCACTTCTTGCGCAACACATGGGCATGTTGCTTCACCGCGCGCCTGGCGGCGCTGTCGGTTCGTGCGCACAGGTCTTCGCAGAGCCGCTCGAGCGCAACGACCCGGCCGTGATTCTCGATCAGCACGCGTGCGAGCATGAGTTCCCTCGGCGACAAGTGGACCTCGGCGACGGGCGACACCAGGCTGCTTCTGGCGCTGTCGAGCGTGTAGGGCCCGAGCCGCCATGTGCGCCGGCGCGGACGCTGGATCTTTGCGCTGATGCGTGCAATCGAGCGGTGCACGAGTTGCTCGGCGCCGTCGTCCATGACGACGTAGTCGTCAGCGCCGTGGAGCAAGGCCCGTGACATGCCGGCCGTGCCTCCGGTTCCGACGGCAATCAGCGCAATCGGCTCGTCGGCGTGGGTCTGCAGCGTGTTCAACCAGTGCCCGATGCGGTCCTCGTCGTCCTCCACCAGAATCGCGGCGAAAGCCTGCTCATGAAGGTTGGCGATCAGGGCGTCCACCGCCGCAAAGTTCAACACCTCGATGCCCATGGACATCAAGGCGTCGCTCACCCGCCTGTGCAGGTCGTGTTCGTGGATCAGCGTCGCGAACTTCATCTTGCCGTTGCAAGACGCAGCATGCGTGCCGCACCCCGCTCATCGAGGCGCGGGAATGAGCGCGCTCCCCAGCACGAACCTCGCCGTGGCAGTCGGTTCGAGGAATCGGCGAGCGCATCTCGGTGGTGGGGTCGTCGCGTCACGATGCGGTCGAAACCACAACGCGGGGACAGGGCTGAATCATTCTGGTACTGCTTCTTGTTGTGTGGGGCGACTCGTGCCTGCGAGCGCGACGGGCGGATCATATGCAATCGGGATGCCAGGCGCTTTGCGTCACCGCGTCGCCATCGACCGCCCCGTCAGATCGCTGAAAGGTACTATCGAAGCCTCTTATCAGTACGCGGCACGTATCATGGAATTGCGTCACCTGCGCTACTTTGTCGCCGTGGCCGAGGAGCTCAACTTCACGCGCGCCGCCGAACGGCTCAACATGGCCCAGCCGCCGCTGAGCACCCAGATCCGATTGCTGGAAGAAGAGTTGGGGGCGCGGCTCTTCGATCGGGACAAGCGCAGAGTCGACTTGACGCAGGCGGGGCGCAAGATGCTGGTACGGGCCCGCGGCATCCTGGCGGCGGCAGACGACGCGGTGAGGGAAACGCGCCGAGCAGCCGCCGGCGAGACCGGCGAACTTCACCTCGGTTACGCGGCGTCGGCGATGTTCACCGAGTTGTTGCCGGCGGCGCTTCGGGGGTTCCAGGCCGCGCTGCCGAACGTCGAGCTGATCGTGCACGAGATGACGTCGAGGGACCAGCTGTATGCGGTCCACGGGCGGCAACTCGATGTGGGCATTCTCAGGAAGCCGGACATGCCCGTGCCTCCCGGTGTCCGCATGGAAGAGTGGTACACGGCGTCGCTCGTCGCGGCCATTCCCAAGAGCCACCCGCTGGCGCGAAAGTCGTCCGTGAGCGTGACCGACTTGCAGGACCAACCGCTGATCGCTTACCCACGCGATTCCGGCATCGGGCTCTATTGGCGCGTCGTCGACCTCTGCGTGAAGGCGGGCTTCCAGCCGCGCATCGTGCGGGAGGCGCGCGATGCGTCGGTGATGATGGGCCTGGTGTCGGCGGGCATCGGCATATCGATCGTGCCCGCCGACACCCAGTGCATCCGGCTCGAAGGGGTCGAGTACCGGCGGATGCAGGGACGGGAAGCGTTCTCTGCCTTGCACATCGCATATCGAACCGCTGACCGGAACGGGCACCTGCTGGCCCTGCTGGCGGAACTCCGGCGCAGCCATGCCGCCAAGGCCGCACCATCGGGCAAGAAGCGCTCGCCGTGAACGCGACACCCCACGCCGCGGCGGATGGCCTGTTGATGAATACTGAAATCGTATTGCTGGGGGCCTGAAACCAGTATTTCCGAATTTGAGTCGACTTGCCTATTCTTCGGTCAGCTGCTCGTTCCGGCGGGCAGCCAAGAACCGACGGAGACAAGATGACTTTCGAACTGGAGCCCTGGCTTGCGGCCAAGACGCGCAATCCCGTGCTGGAGCGGCTCGCCAAGAGACTGCCCGTGACAGCGTTCGGTGTGCGAGGCGCACGCACGTCCGAGATCGCACGCATCGCTCGCGCGGCCGGAAACGACGTCATCTGGATCGACCTCGAACACAGCACGATGTCGACAGACGTCGCGGCGCAGATCTGCGCCGCCGCGCTCGACATCGGCGTGTTCCCGCTGGTCCGGGTGCCGGAGAAGGACTACGGCGTCATCGGTCGGCTGCTGGATGGCGGTGCCCGCGGCATCATCGCACCGCGGATCGAGACGGCCGCGCAAGCGGCCGAAGTGGCCGGCGCTTGTCGCTTCCCTCCGCACGGGCAGCGGTCGGCCATTGCGACCTTGCCGCATCTGGAACTGCGGCGCGTTCCGGCCGCCAGACTGAACCAGGCGATGAACGGCGCGACCCTGGTCAAGGTGCTCATCGAGACACCGCTCGGGTTGGAGAACCTGGAGGCGATCGCATCCCTTCAAGGGGTCGATCTGATCGGCATTGGCGCCAACGACCTGACCGCCGAACTCGGCGTCCCCGGCGAGTACGACCACCCCGATGTCCGCCGCGCCCTCGAGGGTGCGGTCCGGGTCTGCAACCGGGTGGGCAAGCCGCTCGCCATCGGCGGCATCCCCGACCCGGTCTACTCGGCCGCATTGATCGAACTCGGCGCGGCGCCATTCTTCTTCACCGGCATCGACACCGACGTACTGCTTGTCGCGGCGCAAGAGCGCGTGCGCCAGGCACTCGCTTCCCACGACCCACGACGCTCATGAGCACAGACATCCTCACCTCCAAGCCGATGCGCGACGCGCACACGCTGGTCCGCCCCCAGTTCGAGATGCCGGCAGGCGCGTGCGATTCGCACGTGCACGTGTTCGAGTCCGAAGCGCGCTACCCGCATGTCGCGAAGCCCCACTACACCTTGCCGGACGGACCGCTGACCAAGCTCGACCGCATGACGGATGTTCTGGGCATCGAGAAATTCGCCATCGTGCAGCCCAGCTTCTACGGCACCGACAACCGGTGCATGCTGGACGCGCTCGACCTGGCAGGCGACAGGGCTCGAGGCGTGGCGATGGTCGAAGAAGACGTCAGCGACGACGCGCTGCACGAGATGCATCGGCGCGGCGTGCGCGCGCTGCGCCTGGACCTGTTCCTGCGCTCGGCCTGGCCGACCTCCGACATCGCCGCCTACATCCGTCGTTCCATCGCACGCACGCGCACGCTGGGTTGGCACGTGCAGTTCTACACGCCGGGCTGGGTGGTTCGCGACCTCATCCCCTTCCTGCAAGACCTGGACGCCGACTTCGTCATCGACCACATGGGCTACATGCTCGAAAGCGACGGACTCACGTCCTCCGACTTCGACCGGCTCTTGAAAGCAGTCGCCGACGGCCGCGGATGGCTCAAGCTGTCGGCTCCCTACCGACTCGCAAAGGACGGGAACTTCGAGCGCCTGCGGCCCTTGGCCCGTTCCATCGTCGCCGCGATACCGGACCGCGTCATCTGGGGCAGCGATTGGCCGCACATTCCGGAAGGCGGCCGCGATACCGGCGAACTCCTCAATCTGCTGCTGGACTGGGCGCCCGATGGCGCGGACCGGGAACGCATCCTGGCCAGCAACCCCCAGCGGCTCTACGGCTTTGGTGAAGGCACGACATGAACGCACCATCGAATCGGCAGCCACATTTGCTGGAGGAGGTCCAGCGCCTCCCGACCTCCGGCGCGCGCGCGGTCGAGCACTTCTCGGTCGACGGCGAGAACTATCTCGTGGTCCCGCAGCTGGCGGAAGACATTGCCGGCCAGCCCGCCTACATGAACGCCGGCAACAGCGACGTGGACGCGCTGGTCTTTCGGTGGGCCGATGGCCAGTTCATCGAGCACCAGCGTCTGCCTGTCCCGGGCGGCGAGGACGCGGAGTTCTTCCGCATCGGCGACCGCAGCTTTCTCGCGACGGCGAGTCTGCGCACAGGCCAAGGGCCCTACGACCTCAACGCGCACTCCACCGTGTTCGAGTTCAAGCAGCACCGCTTTGTCCCGTTCCAGACCTTCGAGACCTTCGCGGCGAAGCAATGGAAGCATTTCAGCCTCGAAGGCCGGCACTTCCTGGCATTGGCGCAGGGGGTCGTGGCAGAAGGCCCGCCCGCCGTGCATCCCAGCCTGTCATGCATCTACGAATGGAACGGAAGTGAATTCGTCCTGTTCCAAACCGTTCCTTCGGCCTGGGGCTACAACTGGGCGTTCTTCGAACTCGATGGCCAGTTCTTCCTGGGCTACGCCGACCACGTCGAAGTGTCTCGGCTGCTGAAGTGGAACGGCAAGGGCTTCGGGCCGTTCCAGGACCTCGCGCCCAAAGGTGGCAGAGCGCTGTGCTTCTTCGAGGCCGAAGGAGAAGCCTGGCTGGCACTCGCCAACCTCCCCGGCGAGTCGTTCCTGTTTCGCTGGAATGGAACGCTGTTCGTTCAGCATCAGCGGCTTTGCGGCCCGGGGGCCAGGGAGTTTGCGTGGGTCGAGTCGGCGAACGGGGGCCACTTGATTCAGGTGAATTTTCTCCGCGGCGAACGGTCGGCCCCGCAGACGGCCCTGCAGTCGTGCATCTATCGGATGGAAGGACAACAGCTGAGCGTGGTCGAAGAGTTCGCGACCTTCGGCGCGCCCGACGTCTGTGCCTTCACGATCGCTGGCGAGCACTGTGTCGCGGTGGCGAACAGCCTCAGCGCCGAAGTCCGCTTTCGGACCGACTCCGTCGTGTACCGACTGCACCTCGAACACTGACCCGACGGAGATCACTTCATGGCGTCGACCGTCAGTCCAGAACTCATCCGACTCTTCGAGACCTACACCGGACACCCCGAAAGTCTGGCGGCCCACCTTGCGGCGCTGACCACCCGGGAAGTGCGCAACGACCCGCTGATCGTTGCCACCGGGACGGACATCGTCATCTTCCCGGGCGGCGGGCGCGACCCCGAAGTGCAGGGCTTCCGGCTGTCGACCCGCGGGTTCAAGGAACTGGCCGGCATCTCGCATTTGCCGCCGGCGATCTCGTCGTTGGTCAAGATGCGCTCGCTCGACCCCGAAGGGAGCATCTGGAGGCGCGAAGCGACCCGGCTGCTTCATGCGACCGAAACCGCTCGCCGGGTGAACTCCGTGGCCCTGTGGCGCGATGTCATCAGCGTCGAGGCCTATGTCGGGCGCGAGCAGAAGATCGCCGAGATGATCGACTACGCGTGCACAGTCACCGAGCGGTACCTGCGCCTGGTTCTGGAGGACGAGAGCCTGCTGACGCCCGAAGCGCATCGCGTCGACTACCTGGAAGGGCGCGGCCGCGACATCGGCGCCACGGTCCCGATGAACGCGGTCATGGTGGCGACCTTCTTCCTGGTCGGCCTGGACATCTCGCACCGCATCATGCGTTGGTTCAAGCGCCACGAGATCGACTGGTCGCGTGCCATGGTGCTGATCACCGGGCGCGCCGGCCGGACCACCGCGGGCGTCACGATCGCGACCAACTCCGTCTGCGGCACCATCATCGGCTGCTCGAACTACCAGCTGGCGCTGGACCGCATCTACATCGCGCCGCATGCGCCCAGCATCAGCATCTCCTCGCCCGTCGACATCGAGGCGGTTCGGGCCTTCGAGGAACCCATGCGGCAACTCTGGGCCTACACCCGAACCATGAGCGACCTGGGGCCGCTCATGTTCGATGGCTATCCGCGTTACTGGCCCGCCGGGGCGACGCAGACGGTGATGACGGCGGACACCACCGAGGTGAGCGAGATGCCGGCGATCGAGTCACCCACCGACTGGCGCGCGCTGACGACACGCTTGCGCGTCGTGCTCGAAGACCCGCGGCAGCTGCTCTCCGGCTGTGTGACCGACTACGCCGTCAAGCAGCTGTCAGAGCAGGACAACGATCCCGCACGCGTGGTCGTGCCGGGACTCGATGGCGTGACCTATCCCTCGCTCGACTAGAGCCCCAGACCCCAATTCAAGGAGCCCGCGTCACGACCGACCCACGCGCCCCAACTGCCTGAATACGAAGAGGTGCCACAGAGCGCCCCAAGCCATTCGATAGGAGACATGATGAACGAGACCCTGGCGGCGCCGAGCGCGCCCCGCATATTGCCGATCCAGATGCGCCGTCGCGCCGTGCCGATCGTGTGCTTTCTCATTGCGATGCTCGATGGCTACGACACGCTGATGCTGTCGTTCATCGCGCCACTGATCTCGAAGGAGTGGGGCCTCGGCCGCGGCGCTTTCGGATCCATCTTCGCCAGCGGCTACGCGGGTGCGATGATCGGTGCCGTGCTCTTCGGCATGGCCGCCGACCGCTTCGGTCGGAAGAAGCTGCTGCTGCTGTCGATTCTGATCGGGGGCGTGTTCACCGTCCTGTGCGCCACCGCCAGCGGAACGGGCGAGTTGATGTTCTGGCGCTTCGTTGCCGGCATCGGACTCGGCGGCGCGATCCCCAGCGTCTCCGCATTGACCGCAGAGCACTCCACGCCCGAGCGTCGCAGCGCGACCGTGACCCGGATGTTCCTCGGCTTTCCGATTGGTGCCGTCGCCGGCGGCGCGATCACGGCCAGCGTGATGTCGGTGGTCGGTTGGCGCGGCGTCTTCGTCGGCGGCGGTCTGCTCTCGCTGTTGCTCCTGCCGCTGGCGTTCGTCGCGGTGACGGAGTTCCGGGGCGACGGTGCTGCCGCAAAGCTCCACTCGAAGCGGCCACTCTCGGACCTCATCGCCGACGGGCGGCTGTTCGGCACCGTGCTGATCTGCCTGTCCGCGTTCCTGATCCTGCTCGTCAGCTACTTCCTGATCAGCTGGACGCCCACCGTGCTCACCCTGCACGGCTTGTCGCCCGAGCGCGCGGCGGTCGCCGGCGTCGTCTTGAACCTTGGCGGCGTGGTCGGCGCGCTGGCGATGTCGATTCTGCTGACGGGTCGAAGCCCCTTCGGTCCGGTGGCGCTCTGCCTGGGCATCGGCGGCCTTCTGACCGTGGTTCTGGGTCAGAACATCCTGGGCGACGCCGCGCTGATCCTGGGCCTCATCTTCGCGGTCGGTGCCTTTGTCATCGGCGGGCAGATGAACTTCCCTGCGCTGGGCGTGTACTTCTATCCCGAGGAAGTTCGGGCGACCGGCGTCGGGCTGGCCATGGGCGTCGGCAGGCTGGGCTCGATCGTCGGGCCCTTGCTGGGTGGCTACCTCGTGTCCGCGAAACTGGGCTGGGACCAGCTCTTCCTATTCGCCGGTGTGCCCGCGGTACTCGCCGCGTTCGCGATGGCCGCCATCTCGCTGCACAGGCGACGACGCTGACCGCGTGACGCGGGCGCGTGCGATCGCCGCACGGCCGCTCACCCCGATCTCTTGAGAGAAATCGTCTCCCTGAACCCGGGCGGAGGACGGCTGCGCCCGCGAGGTTGGCGCAGCGACGCGACCCTGGCACCGGAGACAGCCTTGTTCCACCGACAGACACCTGGAGACAACAATGAACAGACCTTGGCGTTCGGCACTATCCCTCGGGCTCTTCGCGGCCGCACTCGCGTTGGGGGGCTGCGGAGGCAGTGACGACCCCGCAGCAGATCCGACCGTGGTTCAGACGCAGCAAGGGGCGGTGAAGGGCACGGCCTCGAACGGCGTGCAGCAGTTCCTGGGCGTGCCGTATGCCGCCGCACCGACCGGGGCGCTGCGCTGGAAGCCGCCGGCCGCTGCAGCCAATCGCACCAGCGTGCTGGACGCCAGCCAACCTGGATCGGCATGCCTGCAAGCCGGAGCACCGCCGACGTTCGCGCCGACCGGGAGCGAGGATTGCCTCTTCCTGAACGTCTACCGCCCAGCCGCCGCGTCGACCACGCCCTTGCCCGTGATCTTCGCGATCCACGGCGGCGGGTTCGTGCTGGGTTCCAGCGCCTTCGTCGACGGCACGTCGCTCGCCAAGAACAACAACGTCATCGTCGTGTCGATCAACTATCGACTGAGCGCGTTGGGTTTCCTGGCGCACCCGGCGCTGAGCGCCGAAGACACGAGCACGCACGCCTCCGGCAACTACGGCCTGATGGACCAGAACGCCGCGCTCACCTGGGTCAAGCAGAACATCGCCGCGTTCGGCGGTGACCCCGCCAACGTGACCATCACGGGCGGTTCTGCCGGCGGAATTTCCGTGTTCACCCACATGGTCTCCGCGATGTCGGCAGGCCTGTTCGCGAAGGCGGCTCCGCAAAGCGGCGGCTTCACCCGCGTCCAGGCCACGTTGGCGCAATCCGAGCTTGCCGGCACTGCGTTTGCGGCGCCGTGGAACTGCAACGGCGCCGGCACCGATGCGCAGGTCGCAGCGTGCCTGCGCGCGCTTCCGGCGGCCACGACGCTGGCAGGCGCGTTGCCGCCGCCGCAATCCGGAACCGGCAACCTGTCTGCGTGGCTGCCGATCGTCGACGGCAAGTTCCTCACGACCTCGACGTCGACGGCCTTCAGCGCAGGCAACTTCAGCAAGGTGCCGCTGATGACCGGCGTGGTCGATGACGAGGGCACCTTCTTCGTCAGCGCCGCGTTTGGCCAGAACCCGATCACGACGGCCACCTACGAACCCGTCGGCATCCAGGGCTATTTGGGCCTCGCCGATCCGAGTGCGGTCTCGGCGCTCTATCCGACGGCCCAATACGCCTCGCCCAACCAGGCGCTGGCACGCGTGTACGGCGACTACCGCGTGATCTGCGGCATCTTGCAGGACGCCGACAGCATCGCGAGCGCGCTGCCCGCCACGGCGAAAGCCTACGTCTACCAGTTCTCCGAGAAGTCGCCCTATCAAGACGCCTCGTCGCTGTCCACCAGACTGCCGCCGAACTCGACCATCACCTATGGCGCATTCCATGGTTCAGACCTGCCGTACTGGTTCAACCAAATGACCACGAACCCGACGGCGCCCGAGCTTCAGCTGGCACAGGCCATGTCGACGGCCATGGCCAATTTCGCCAAGACCGGCAATCCCAATGCGGCCGGCAGCGTGCCGCAATGGCAGCCGTACACCGCGACCCAGCGAGGTGTCTTCAGCCTCAGCCACAGCGCGGTGAATGCGGGCTTCGACGCCTACGGCGCGCATCAATGCAGCTACTGGTACGGGCAACCCCCCTCGACGCATCTGTGAGGCGCGGCCGACGCAGCAAGACATCAGCAAGACATCGCGAGCTCAGCATCGGTGGTCTTGCGCGTCACTCACCTGCCCACGTTCTTGTCGACCAGGCGCAAAGTCTCCGACGGCAACTCGCCGAAGAGTTCTTTGTACTGCTCGGCAAAGTGGCTCAGGTGCGTGAAGCCGCTGCTCATGGCGGCCTGAGCGACGCTGACCTTGCTTGACCGCGTGGACAGCAGTCGGCGCCTGACCGCGTCGAGTCGCACGCTGCGCAGGTAGTGAACGGGGGTCGTCTCCGCGACCTGCCTGAAGCTGTTCTGCAGCGTGCGACGGCTTGTTTTCAGACGCTGGCAGAGTGCTTCGATGCTCGGGGGCTCGTCCGCGCAGCTGGCCACGATGTGATGGCAGCGCGCGACCAGCGCGCTTGCCGACGCGCTTCCGACCGTCTGCGGCGATCCGGTCGCGCCCTCGAGCACGTCCAAGATCGTCTGGGCGACGATCTGTGATGCCACCGGATGGCCGCTGGCGGTTGCCGGGGCTGCGGGTGCCGCGATGCCGCGACGGGCAGCCTGTTGGAACGTCCCCAGCAGCTCTCGCCGCAAGCGTTGCAGCGGTCGCAGCGGCGCCCGCAGGAGGGAGCGCGAGAGCAAGGCCCGTGCAGCGGTCGACAGCGGCCTCTCGTCCAGCAAACGCAGGAACTCGTCAGAGTCGAAGGTGACGGCCAGCAGCTCCATGCCCTTGGGCCGCTGCAGCGAGAATTCATCTTCGCCGCGAAGAACGAACAGGCTGTCGGCGCGGATTTCCCGACCCTGGATGCGCGGTGTGCCGGCGACGTCGCCGTGAAGCACGCCGAAGCAGATCTTGCCCGCGGGCAGGCAACCCTGCTGAACGACCCGTTCGCTCATCCACTTGCGGAAGACGTGCAGGCTGCCCGCGGTCGCTTCGGTCAGCGAACTGCGCATCTCCCCGCGGGTCATCTGCAGGTAGCGCTGCTTCCATTCCGGCGCCGACGCGCCGTGCAAGTGGAAGTCATCGAACAGGGCCAGCTGGTAGTTCATGCGCATGGTCCCTCGATTTGCCGATTTGGGATCGCCGCGTGCCGCGTGGCGTTCGATACTGGCTCACGCCCTTGCCGAATCGCAAGGGCCGCAGAGACCGACGGCCGGACGATCGAAAGGGTTGGTGATGTGGACACGGCGTTTGCTGAGCCTTTCGACTATGGCATTGGTGGCTGTCGTCACCGCGTGTGCTTCGACGACCCGTACTCAACACTATGCCAGTGGACCCCTCATGAACCTGGAACAGACGAAGAACGCCCTCGTGGGCGCCTGGGTGAGCATCGCCCCCGAGATTCGGCCGAGTGCCGGCAAGAACGCAGACGGCACATTGAAGCCCTTCTACTTGAAGCGCGATTTCAAGTACGCAGCCGGTGATCGCTTCGAGCTGACGATCGTGAACTCGGCCGATCCGAACGGCGCCGTGCCGCTGGCGCGCATCTTCATCCAAGGCCACATGGTGTGGCGCGGCCCCCATCCGATCGCGGCGGGCGCGCAAAAGGTCGACTTCGTGGCCGACGAGGGCTATGAGGTCACGCCGCTCGTCCAAGGGTTCGCCGACCTGCTCAACCAGGTGGCCAGCAAGGGCTACGCGCGCTGGGAAGTGAACGGCACGCAGAGCATCTTCGGCAAGTCCTTCCTGCCGTTCGGGCTGGTCGAAGGGCAGAACTTCATGGAGTTCGACCTGGTGTACCTGAGCCACGACATGCTGTTCTGGGGCGCAAGAAACATCGATGGCCGCGGATTCGACAAGGAAGAGTACCGACCCACGAACCTGCAGATTCCTCTCGTGCGCAAGTAGAAACGTGCGGTGACTATTCGGGGCGGCCGGCCGGATTCTCCGACCGCGGTTTGCCTGAAATCAAGAACCACGCGCTGACAGCGCTGAGCAGCGCGAGCGCGGCCGACCACAGCATCACCCAGCGAAACCCGGTGACGAACGACTGGGCGATGGCGCGCTTCAGATCGCTGGTCACGGCCTCGGGCAATCCGGGGGGCACGCTGGCGCCCGCCAGCTTTTGACGTTGCGCGACGACGGCCGCCATGGCTTCCGGCGGTGCGTCGACACCGCGGAGCGCCTGAACCAGGCTGCCGTTGAACGCCCACGCCAGGACGACCCCGAAGACAGCGATCGCGAGCAGGCCCGCGGCGCGCGAGACAGCGTTGTTGATGCCCGACGCGGTGCCCGCGAGGTCCGGGCCCACGGCGTTCATGACGGTCGTGGTCAGCGGCGCCACGGTGATGCTCATGCCCAGGCCGAGCACGCACACGGCCGGAAAGAACGTCGTCCAATAGTTGGCATTGATGGCGGGGGCGGCGAACAACGCGAACCCCACCGCGGCGATGGTCGGCCCCACGATGAGCGGAAGCTTGGCGCCGTAGCGGTCGACCAGCGTGCCGGCCCAGGTGGACAGCGCGAACATGATGGCGATGAACGGCAGCAGCGCCGCTCCCGCCGCCGTGGCGCCGTATCCCTGGACCTGGATCAGGTTCAGCGGCACGAAGAACAGGCCGCCCCCGAGCGCACCGTAGAGCAGAAGCGTGAGCAGGTTGGCACCTGCGACATCACGTTGCTTGAACAGCTGCAGCGGCAGCATCGGGGCCGGGGAGCGCTGCTCCCAGACGATGAAGGCGCCCAGCGCGAGCACGCCGACGGCACCTGCGCTCAGAACGCCGGTCGCCGCCCAGCCTCGCGCCGGCGCTTCGATGAACGCGAACACCGTGCCGGCCAGGCCGACGGTGGCGAGGATGGCGCCCGTGACATCGACGGGTTCACGGCTGGCGGAGCCGAGGCTCTCCGGAACCTTGCGCGCACAGATGAGCAGAAGCAGCCCGCCGACGGGAGCGTTGACGAGAAAGGCCCAGGCCCAGGAGTAGTGGTCGACGAGGTAGCCTCCGATGACGGGGCCCACGGCGGCCGTGATGCCGCTGAATGCGGACCAGGTCCCGATCGCGGCGCCTCGCTCGGCCTGCGGGTAGGCCGCGCTCAGCAGCGCCAGGCTGCCGGGCACCAGCAGCGCGGCACCGACACCCTGCACCGAGCGCGCCGCGATGAGGGCTGTCACGCTGGTGGATACGCCACAGCCGATCGACGCGAGCGTGAACAGCGCGACGCCGACCATGAAGACGCGGCGGCGCCCGAAGTGGTCGCCGAGCGAGCCACCAACCAGCAGGAGGGCGGCGAGAAAGAGCGCGTACGACTCGATGACCCACTGTGCGTCGGACGCCGTGGCGTTCAGCTCGCGTTGAATCGACGGCAACGCGACATTGACGACCGTGCCGTCGATGAAGGCCATGCTGGAGCCGAGGATGGCGGCGACCAGCGTCCACCGTGCGGCGGCGCCCGCATGCGGTACGGCGGCGGGCGCGCCGTGAAGGACGGCGCCCGCGTCGCAAGGGGGGTGTCCGATGTGGCTCATGGCGTGTGCAGATGGCCGTGGTGTGAACAGACCCTGGTCGCGTCGTTCTCGTCACGCGCCCTGACCAGGAAAAAACGCTCGCCGGAATTGTGAACCAAGGCCCGGGAAGGCCCTGTCACCGACAGGTGCCTTGCGATCGGCGACCATTGAGACAGGCGGGCAGTTGCACGCCTTTCGCGAAGGAGTGTCCATGCTGCGATGCGCGTGTCTGCTGGTGGCGACCAGCCTGTTCCTCGGCGCCTGTGCCGCGCCGGCGGCGTCGGCGCCGGGGTCGCTGTACGGATGCGACCGCAACGGTGACCGTGAGCAGCGGGTCGCGTGCTGAGCGGCGGAGCGACGAAAATCGCCAGGATGCACCACAGATTCGCTTGTTCGCCGCCGATCCGTCGCAGGTTTGTTCGTACCACGTGGGTGGTCGCGGTCCTGGCCGGTTGCGCCTCCGTGCCGGCGCCGACGCTGCCGGCACCCGGCGCTCCACCGATGCAGGCCGCACCCGATGAGGCCGCACTCAGGCAGGGCTTCGCCCGCTGGGTCGCGGGCTTCCGCGCCACCGCACGCGATGCGGGCATCGACGAGGCCACGCTGCACGCGGCGTTCGACGATGTCGGCTATCTGCCTCGCGTCGTCGAACTCGATCGTGCGCAGCCCGAGTTCACGCGCACGGTCTGGGACTACCTCGACAGCGCCGTCTCGCCTGCGCGCGTCGCGCTGGGCCAGGACAAGCTCGTGCAGTTGCGCGCCGAAGCCGAGGCCGCGGCGGCGCGCTACGGCGTGCCGCCCAGCATCGTGGTCGCGATCTGGGGCGTCGAGAGCAACTACGGCAGCAACTACGGCAGCATCCCGACCATCGACGCGCTGGCGACGCTGGGCTTCGAGGGGCGACGCGAAGACTGGGCGCGCGGCCAGCTGCTGGCGGCGTTGAAGATCCTGCAGAACGGTGACATCACTCGCGCGCAGATGATCGGCTCCTGGGCCGGTGCCATGGGCCAGACCCAGTTCCTGCCGTCGGTTTTTCTGGCCTATGCGGTGGATGCCGACGGCGATGGCCGGCGCGACATCTGGGGCAGCATGGCCGATGTCATGGCGTCGACCGCCAACTTCGTGGCGCGCTCGGGGTGGCAGGCAGACCAGCCCTGGGGGGTCGAGGTCCGGCTGGCGCCGGAGTTCGACGTCGGTCGCACCGACCCCGCGCTGCGACAGTCCACGGCGCAGTGGGCGGCCGAAGGCGTGCGAACCATGGACGGCGCGCCGCTGCCGGTGTTCGCTGATGGCGCCATCCTGCTCCCCGCGGGCGCGGGCGGGCCGGCCTTCCTGGTCGGGCCCGGCTTTCGCGCCATCCTGCGCTACAACAACTCGACCAGCTATGCGCTCGCGGTCGGACTGCTCGCCCAGCGCCTGAGCGGCGGCCCGGGCGTGCAGGCGCCGTGGCCGCGCGAGTTGCAGGCGCTCACGCGCAGCCAGCTGCTGGCGCTGCAGACGGCGCTGAACGCGCGCGGCTTTGCCAGCGGCACACCCGACGGCATGATGGGCCCCGCCACCCGTGACGGGCTGCGTCGCTACCAGCGCAGCATCGGCGTGCCCGCGGACGGCTATCCCACGCTGGACCTGTTGCAGCGCCTGCAGGCGCCTTAGTCCCGTGCGCGTAACCCGCGCTTAGCGCCGCGCAGGCGGCTGCGCTGCGGCGCGCGCCAGGTTGGCAGCGACGAGCGCCGCCGCCAGCGTCACCAGCCACGAGAAGTACACCCACAGCAAGAACACCGGAAACACCGCGAAGGCCCCGTACACGGCCTTGTAGGTGGGGATCTTGAGGAGGTAGGTCGCGAAGCCCCGCTTGCCCAGCTCGAGCACGACGCTGGCGATCAGGCCGCCTGCGATCGCGTCGCGCCATCGCACCCGGGTGTTCGGAACGTAGTGGAAAAGAAAGGCCAGGCCCACGCAGCTCAGCGCCGCCGGGCCGAGGGTGAGGACGAACTTCGCCGACGCAGGGAGCGGTCCGATCAACCCCATCGACACGCCCAGCACATACGACATGGCCCACAGACTCACGCCGAGGACCGGCGGGCCTGCGGCGAGCACCAACACGTACAGCCCCACCCGCCGGAGGAACGGGCGGGCCCGCTTCACGTCCCAGATCTGGTTGAAGGCGTTCTCCACCGTCAGCAGCATCGCGATCGCGGTGCCGAGCAAGAACAGCGAGCCGACCAGGGTCAGGTCGCTCGCATTCGCGGCGAACTGATGCAGGTACTGCAAGACCGTGCGCGCGATGTCCGCCGGAAACAGGCTCTTCAGCAAATGCTCTTCGAGCGCGGCCTCGAACCGGCTGAACATCGGAAACCGCGTGAACAGCGCGAAGCTCACCGCGAGAGACGGTACGATGGAGAGCAGGGTCGTGAAGGTCAGGCTCCCCGCGACCTGCGGCAGGCGTTCCTGCTGAGCGCGGTGGACGGTGAGGCGGATCAGGTTGAACATGTGCGGCGCAATGTACCTCGCGAGACACCATTCGGTCGCGCCCCGCCATGATCAGCAATCCTTCACCGGGAACGGCCTGCCGGCATGAGTGACCAACCCCTGCTGATCGCCCTCGTGGCGGTCCAGTTCTTCGTCCATTCGCTGGGGTGGGCCATGGCGGCCCACCTGACCGGCCGCTGGGCGGCGGCCGAAGGCCATTTCGCCACGTTCTGGCTGTTGCTGTCGGCGGGCTTGATGCTGTATGTGCCGCCGTGGCCCGCAGGCAGCGCGCCACGCAACCTCGCTGACCTGATGATCATTGCGGCCATCGCGCTGCAGCATCGGGGCATGGCCCTGCATTGGGCGCAACGTCCCAGTGACCGGGGCTATCTCGCCGTCCTCGCGATCGCGCTGCTGACGGTCGTGCTCAGCCTGCCGCTCGAGCGCGGCCACGGCGTGCGCGTGGCCAACGTGTGCGTGGGCGTGGCCGTCAGTCTCGTGGCCACGGTCTGGCTGGTCTGGCGGCGCGGCCGGCCGGCCGCGCCCCTGTTCGCGGCCATCGTGGCCGGCGGCTATGCGGTGCTCGCGGCGGCCTTGTTCGCCCGAGCCGCGCAGGCGGTGACCGTCGCCCCGTCGACCAAGATCTCGATCGACGCGCCGGGACACCTCAACGTGCCGTTTGCGATCCTGGTCATGTTCATCGGCGGGCTGATCAATCTGGCGCAGATTCGCCTCGCGCTGAGCCGCGTCGTGAACCAGCTGACCCGTCAGGCGCAGACCGATGCGCTGACCGGCGCCATGAACCGGCGCGGACTCACGCAGTGCCTCGAGCTTCTGCATGCGCGCGCGCAGCAGGCCGGGCACGCCTACGTCATCTTGATGATCGACGTCGACCATTTCAAGGCGATCAACGACCAGCACGGACACGCCGAAGGCGACGAAGTGCTGAAGCGGGTGGCCGGAGGCCTGCGCGACGGGCTGCGCACCGGCGACGTGGTGGCCCGCTGGGGCGGAGAGGAATTCTGCGTGGTCCTGCCCCGAACCGATCTGGCCGAAGCGCGTTCGCTGGCCGAGCGGCTCAAGCTGCAGATCGCGGCCGGCACGACGCCGCGCGTCACGGTCAGCATCGGTGTCGCAGAGTCGGTCGTGCAGACGCAGCGACCCGAGGACGTCATTCGACGCGCCGACGAGGCCCTGTACCGCGCCAAGGAAGCCGGCCGCGATCGCGTGGTTGTGGCCGCAGCGGTCGTGCCGGCGTGATCGTGCATCGGCACACGCGCGGCGACGACGCGGCGGACGCCCATCTCTTCGGTCAGCGACGCGCCTCGGCCAGCTGCTTTCCCCGCACTTCGCCTTGGCGCTCGAACATCCAGCCCGGGTACTCGGTCGGCAGCCGGCTGACGTCGCCCAGGGTCGCCAGTTCGGCGACGCTGAGCGTCACCTCGGTGGCCGCCAGGTTGTCGGCGAGCTGGTCCGGCCGCTTCGCGCCGACGATCACGCTGGTGACCTGCGGCTGGTGCAGCAGCCACGCCAACGCGATCTGGGCCACTGACACGCTGTGGGCCTGCGCGATCGGGCGCATCGCGTCGATGCAGTCGTAGGCGCGCTCGCGGTTCACCGGCGGGAAGTCGAAGGTGGTGCGGCGGCTGCCTGCTTCGCCGGCCTGGTCGCGCCCGTACTTGCCGCTGAGCAGGCCGCCGGCCAGCGGGCTCCACACCATCAGGCCGACGCCTTCGCCCTTGAGCATGGGGATCAGCTCGCGCTCCAGATCGCGCCCGGCGATCGTGTAGTAGGCCTGCAGCGACTCGAAGCGCGACAGGCCGAGCCGCTCGGCGATGACCAGCGCCTTGGCGATCTGCCAGGCCGCCCAGTTCGACACACCGACGTAGCGGACGTGGCCCTGGCGCACCAGCTGGTCGAGCGCGCGCACGGTTTCCTCGATCGGCGTGGCCGGGTCGAAGCCGTGGATCTGGTACAGGTCGATGTGCTCGAGCTGCAGCCGCTTCAGGCTGGCCTTGACGCCGTCGAGGATGTGACCGCGCGAGGCCCCTCGGCTGTTCGGGGCCGCCCCGGTGTCGCCGAAGACCTTGGTCGCGACGACCACGTTCTCGCGCGGCACCTTCAGGTTCTTCAGCGCCTGGCCGGTGATCTGTTCCGACACGCCACCGGCATAGACGTCGGCGGTGTCGATGAAGTTGATGCCAGCGTCGAGTGCGCTGCCGACCAGGCGCTCCGCGTCGGCCTGCTGCAGATCGCCGATCTGGCTCCAGATGCCGGTGCTGCCGCCGAAGGTCATGGTGCCCAGGCAGAGCTCCGACACGAACAGGCCGGTGCGGCCGAGCGGATGGTGGCGCATGGTCATGCCTTTCGGGGCCAGGTGTCGTCGCGCGGCGGATTCCAATCCGCGGGGGCAGAACTTACCACTCGCCGCGTTGGTCTGCTGCCGGTGCGGGCATGGCCTTGCGGAGCCGCGAGCGGTCTCAACCCGGCCGGCTGCCGCCGGCGCTCAGCTCGGCCCAATCGAGCTCCTGCACCAGGACCCGATAGGCATCGTCGCCGATCACGTCGTCACGCCGCAGCTCGAACGCGCGCTGCCGCGCGACCGCGAGCGCACGGCGTCGGAGTGGCCCGCCGGGCACGTCCTCGACCGGCGTGTCAGGGGGCAGATTCGCGTTCAGCTCGACGACCGCGCCGTATTCCTTGCGCAGCAACTTCGCGGGGACGGTGTCGTCGTCCTTGATCGCCTCGAGCAAGGCGCGGTAGGCCTGGGTGCGGCCCAGCCGAACCTCGCGGCCGACCGGGTCGTCGTCGGTCAGGCGCATGCGGCGGATCAACGGCTTGATCGTCAGGCCCTGCAGCACCAGCGTGCCGAGCACGACCGCGAAGGCGCACAGCAGGATCAGGTCGCGGTACGGGAAGGGCGACCCGTCCGGCAAGGTCTCGGGGATCGCGAACGCCGCCGCCAGCGTGACGATGCCGCGCATGCCGGCCCATGAGACGACGATGCCGCCGCGCATTGTCGGCCGCGACACCGAACGCGCCGCGTCGCCGCCGCGGTCGATCAGCCAACGCCGCAGCGCGCCGTAGCCCATCACCCACGCGAAACGCGCCGCGATCGTGACGGCGAGCACGACCGCCGCGGTCACGACCGCATCGCCTCGCGCGCCGCCGGCTTCGAGGCGCAGCCAGATCGGACGCAGCTGCATTCCGATCAGCACGAACGCGAACGCATTCAACACGAAGACCACCGTCTCCCACACCGCGAAGATCGGCACACGCATGCGCGCCGGCATCTGCGGACCGCCGCGCCGTGCCATCGTCATCGCGAACGCGACCATCGTCAGGATGCCGGACAAGCCGATGGCTTCGGCCGCAATCCACACGCCGAAGGTGCAGGCGAACTGCACGATCACCGAGATCGGCACGTCGTCCAGCCCGCTCGTCAACGGTCGCAGCGCATACGCGCAGGCCACGCCGGCCGCGAGGCTGCCGAAGACCGTCAGCAGGAACACCGGCGCGTAGCTGCCGAAGCCGAGATACCCGGTCATCATGCTCAGGATGGCGAGCCGGTAGACGAGCAGCGCGCTCGCGTCGTTCAGCAGACTCTCGCCTTCGAGAATCTTCAGCAGCTTGTGCGGCAGCTTGACCTGGCGCATCACCGCGGTCGCCGCGGCCGCGTCCGGCGGGGCGACGATCGCGCCGAGGGCGATCGCGACCGGCCACGGCATGTCGGGCACGAGCCAGCGGGCGGCGAACGCGACCGCCAGCACCGTCGTGCCGACCGCGGCGACGACGAGGCCGGTGACCGGCCGCCAGTTCGCGCGCAGGTCGCGCAACGATGTGTCGTAAGCCGCGTCGAGCAGCACCGGCGCGACGAACAGCGTCAGCGCGAGGTGCGGGTCGAGCGTCCAGGTCGGGCTTCCCGGCACGAACGCGAGCAGCATGCCGCCGAGTGCGAGAAAGGTCGGGTACGGCGCGCCGAGCCGGCGCGCCAGCGCGGCGAGCAACGCCGCGCCGAGCAGCAATGCGATGATCCATTCGAACGTGGCCATGGCTCAAGTATCTCTGTCTCGTGCCCTCGCGGGCGGGAGCCGCCGTCGTGTTCGGCTTCCGACTGCGCGGCGGGCGCCACTATGCTGGTGGCTTCAGGACTCAGGAGCTTCGATGAGCATCACACGCCGAAGGCTGTTCGTTCCGCAGGGTTCCAGCGCATCCTCGTTTCTCGGTCGCGTTGCCGCGGCGCTGATCGCGTGTGCGGCCCCGTTGTCGGCGCATGCCATCACCAGCTGTGAGCTGGATGGGCAGCCGATCAACACCAACGACGGCCGGGCGACCGCTGGCAAGTCGGGGATGATTCGTTGTCGCGATGGCGACGGTGTGCTGCTGCGCGAGCAGCAGCTGCAGAACGGCGTGACGATGGGCGTGATGCGCTACTACCGCCAGGGCGTCCTGCAGCAGGAGTACACCACCAACGAGCGCGGCAATCGGGACGGCCGCTCGCGCACCTTCGCCGCGACGCCGGGCCCCAAGAACCCGGTGTTGCGCGAAGAGACCAACCGCAACGGGACCACGGTGGGCGTCACCCGCGACTGGTACGCCGACGGAACCCTGGCGCGGCTGAGCTTTCATCTCGACGACGGCCGCGAGACGGCGGTGGCCGCGTTCACCACGCAGGGCCGGCTCTCGGACCTGCGCTGCACGACGCAACCGGTGTTCGCGCCGGACGCCGACGACGCCAGCTGGTGCGGCTTTCGCAAGCCCATGGCGACGGTCGACCTGTTCGCGAGCAACGGCAGCGTGAAGGGCCGCATCACGCACGACCGCGGCGAGCGCCGCCGGGTCGAGACCTTCTGGGCCAACGGCAAGCTGCAAGAGCAGACCGAGATGGACACGGCCGGCGGTGTCGAGCGCAACTTTGCCGAGGACGGCGTCAAGCGCAAGGAGGTTGCGTGGATCGTCCGGCCCGGCGAAGGCCGCGGCCAGCGCATCGTCACGCTGCAGCAGGATTTTCACGAGAGCGGGTCGTTGGTGCACGAGAGGCGCTGGCTGCCGACCGAACGCGGGGCCACCCTCACGCTCGATCAGAACTGGTACCTCAATGGCCAGTTGAAGGACAAGACCGACTACCTCGTGCTGGACGGCCAGGCCACGCGGCGCGAGACGACCTACCACGACAACGGCAAGGTCGCGTCCGAAGGCGCCTGGCTCGCCACCGGCAGCTACGGCGGCCCGGCGACGGGGGTGCACAAACGCTTCGACCAGGCCGGCAAGCTGCGCGGCGAAAGTTACTACGATCAGCGCGGGCGGTTGAAGCGCGAACGCGAGCTGGACGACACCGGCCAGGTCACGCGCGACGACCAGCTGTTCGAAGACGGATCGCGAAAGGCCTACGCCCGATAGCTCGGGGTTTTTACTGGGCGGCCTCGCGCAGTGCCGCGAGCCTGGCGGCCACTTCCTTCTTGCCGAGGGTCCGCAGGGCAGCGATCGCGGGCAGGTGCTTGGCGCGGGGTCGGGGGCCGCCTTTTTCCCAGTTGTAGACCGATTGCGCGGAGGCGCCCACCAGCAGGCCACAGTCTTCTGCCGACAGGCCGAGCCGCTGCCTGGCAGACGCGAGCCCCTTGGCGCTGAACCGCAGGGTCTGCGGCGACGTTTCGCTGGCCGTCTCCGCAGGCGGCTTGCCTGCGGCCTTCTTCAGGCGCAGCGTTTCTTGCTCCAGCGCCTGAGTCCGACGCTTGAGCGCGGCGATCTCGGCACGGTAGGCAGTTACCGCCTTCTTGAGGCCCTGGGTTTCGTTGCGCACCTCTTTACGGGCGACGCGTGCGATTTCACTCTTCAGAATGGATGCAATGTTTGGCATGGGCTGCATTGTGCTCCGGAAGACAAGGCGGCCGCGTGGCGAATCCACCGATGCGCGGCGCGGCGATTCTAGCGTTGGCGTCGTGGTGCCAGAATGAGCACCGAGCTTGCTGGAGCTGGCCAAGCACCTGGCCGACGGCGGTTTCGTCGAATAGCCGGCAGCCGCCCACAATATTCCGGCTTCTGAAACGTCTTCAGGCGCATGGACCCGCCGCCGCCCGCTGGCCTGATGTACGAAAAAGACAGCGACATCACCGCGACGGTCTTGCGCGAGCGCTCGAGGCTGCGCAGCTTCATCCGGCGTCGAGTGAGCAACCCGACCGACGCCGAAGACATCCTGCAAGACGTCCTCCACGAATTCGTCGAGGCTTATCGCCTGCCTGCGGCCATCGAGCAGGCCAGCGCGTGGCTGTTTCGGGTCGCTCGCAACCGCATCGTCGACCGCTTTCGAAAGAAGCGTGAGCAGCCCCTGATCGACGGCGCCGAGAGCGACGACGACGCGAGCGAGGCCCATCTGGACCTCGCCCTGCCGGCGCCCGATGCGGGGCCCGAAGCCGCCTATGCGCGATCGGTCCTGCTGAAGGCCTTGCAGCAGGCCTTAGACGAGTTGCCGGTGAACCAGCGCGACGTCTTTGTCGCACACGAGCTCGAGGGCAGCAGCTTCAAGGAGATGGCGGCATCGAGCGGTGTCGCGGTGAACACCTTGCTTGCACGCAAGCGCTACGCGGTCCTGCATCTGCGCGCGCGTCTGCAATCGGTGTACGACGAACTTGAGATCTGAAGGAGCGAAGACATGACGTTCAAAACGAGGTATTCGAGGTTTGGGTTCAGGGCGATGCTCGCCGTCGTGGCGTTGGCCGTGCTGGCTGGTATGGTCATGCTGCTGTGGAATGCCGTCGTTCCGGTCGCCCTTGCCGGTGCCCGACCGATCGACTACCTGCACGCGCTGGGGCTGCTGATCCTGAGCCGCATCCTGTTTGGAGGCTTTCGGGGACACGGTGGCTGGCACGCGCGCCGCCGTTGGGGCCGGTGGCAGGCCATGACGCCCGAAGAGCGGGCGCAGTTTCATCGCGGCACGCCGTCGGGCGGGTGCCCGGGTCCCCGAGAATGAACACGAACCAGCCGCTTGCGAACCCACCCATGAACCCAGCCGTCCCCGCCGTGCCGTTGCAGTTCTCGCGCTACCAGAAGTTCGTCGTCGGGATGCTGGCTTTCCTGCAGTTCGCCGTCATCCTCGACTTCATGCTGATGTCGCCGCTGGGCGCGGTGATCATGCCGGCGCTGGCCATCGGCCCGAAGCAGTTCGGTCTGGTCGTCTCGGCGTATGCGTTCAGCGCCGCGGCGTCCGGCTTGCTGACGGCCGGCTTCGCCGATCGGTTCGACCGCAAGAAGATCCTGCTGTTCTTCTACACCGGCTTCATCCTCGGGACGCTGTGGTGCGGCCTGGCGCAGAGCTTCGAGAGTCTGCTGGCGGCGCGCATCGTCACCGGGCTGTTCGGCGGCGTCATCGGCTCCATCGTGCTTGCGATCTCGACCGACCTGTTCCCGCTGCAGATGCGCGGCCGCGTGATGGGCCTGATCCAGACCGCCTTCGCCGCCAGCCAGGTGCTGGGCATTCCGATCGGCCTGTACCTGTCGAACCGCTGGAACTGGCATGTGCCCTTCCTGGCGATGGCCGTGCTGGGCCTGGTCGGCGGGCTGGCCGTGGCATGGCGCATGCAGCCGGTGGACTATCACCTGAAGCTGCCGCAGGCGCACGGCGCGTGGGCGCATCTGCTGCAGACGGTGACCGAGCCGCGCTACCTGCTCGCGTTCGCGACGACGGCGTTGCTGACGACAGGCGGCTTCATGCTGATGCCGTTCAGCAGCGCCTATACCGTCAACAACCTCGGCATCGACCTGCACAGCCTGCCCACGGTCTACCTGGTCACGGGGCTGTGCACGATCTTCTTCGGCCCCTTGATCGGCAAGGCCGCCGACGCGTTCGGCAAGTTCCGCGTGTTCACGCTCGGCACGGCGCTGTCCATCGTGATGGTGCTGCTCTACACCCACCTCGGGCCGATCTCGTTGCCGGCCCTCATCGCCGTCAACGCGGTGATGTTCGTCGGCATCTTCTCGCGCATGATCCCGTTCCAGGCGCTCGTGTCTTCGGTGCCGGTCACCACGCAGCGCGGCAGTTTCAACGCCGTCAGTGCGTCGGTCCAGCAGTTCTCCGGCGGCATCGCGTCGGTGGCGGCCGGCCACATCGTCACGCTCGGGGGTGATGGCAAGCTGCAGCACTTCGACACGGTCGGCTTTGTCGTCGTCGCCACGTCGGTGACGGCATGGCTGTTGCTCTGGCGCCTGCAGCGCAGCCTCGCGAACCGGCCCGCCGACGCGGTGGCGTGAGGCGCCTCAGACCAGCCCGAGATCGCGCGGCGCAGCGCCGGGGAACACCTGCTGCACCTGCGCCGGCGACAGGCCGTACAGCCGGGTGAACAGGCCGCCGAGCAGGCTGCGGTATTCGTTCAGCACCGGGTAGTCGCGGTTCTGGAACAGGCTGGCCGGTGCCACCGCAACCTGTTCGCCCACGACGCGCCCGCCGCGCACCGCACCGCCCAGCACCCAGTAGACGCTGCCGTGGCCGTGGTCGGTGCCGCGGTTGCCGTTCTCCTTGAAGGTGCGGCCGAACTCGCTGACGACGACGACCGTGCTGTCGTTCCAGGCCGGGCCCATCTCGTCGGCATAGGCCGCGAGGCCCTTGCCCAGCTCGGCCAGCCGGTTCGCGAGGTAGCCGGTGCCCGCGCCCTGGCCGACGTGCGTGTCCCAGCCGCCCACGTCGACGAAGCCGAGGTGGTAGCGCTCGCGCATCAGCCGTGCGATGCGCCGCGCCTCGCCTTCGAAGCCCTTCGCGGTGATGGCGTTGCGGCTCGCGGCGAGCATCTCGCCGGCCATGCTGCCGCCCTGCATCTCGCCGTTGATCTCGCGCGCCGCCTCGTCGCGCACCGCGAAGCCCTCGCGCACGTTGCCGGCCAGCCCCGAGCCTTCGTACATGCCGGCGATGAGCTGCGACTGGCGCGCATCGAACGCCGGCTTGCCGAGGTTGGCGAGCGAGAGGTTGGGCACCTGCACGTCGCCGCGGAAGGTCAGCGGCAGCTGGTTGGTGAAGGCGATCGACTGGTTCGCCAGGCCGCGCGCGCCCAGCACCTGCGCGAGCCGGTTCATGAAGCCTGACTGGAAGTTGCGCGTGCTGCCGACGAGCGGCTGGCCGAGTTCGATGCTGTCCTGCGTTTCGAAGTGGCTGCGCGAGGTGTCGTCGGTGCCGGCGAACGGCACGAACGCGAGCTGTTGGCGCTCGAACAGCGGCAGCATGGTGTCGATCAGCGCCGGGTTCAGGGCCCACTCGGCGTTCAGCGGCATGGCCGCATCGGCTGCGCTGCCAGGTCGCGCGATCGCGATGTTGGGCCGCTGCTCGTAGTAGAAACTGCTCGACACCGGCACCAGCAGGCTGGCCGCGTCGTAGGCGCCGCGCAGGAAGACGACCAGCACGCGCGGCGTGTCTTTCGGCGCGGCCAACAGCCGCACGCTGCCGGCGGTCAGCGGCAGCGCGGTGGCATGACGCAGGAAATCTCGACGTTGCATGGCGAACTCCTTGTGGCGGGTGTTCAGCGGTACATGAATTCGGGTGACGACAGCAGCACGATGTTCCATTCCTGCGGCGAGGTCGCGGCGTCGAGCGCGGCCCGCGTGCGCTCGCCGAAGGTGGGGGCCAGCGTGCCGTGGTAGAGCGCGTTCGACAACTGCGGAAAGGCCGGGGCGTCCGCCGTCGCGCCTTCGGCACGGAACAGGCCGGCGCTGCCGCCGCCAATTGCACGGGCGATCTCGAAGCGCGTGCCCATCTGGCCGGAACCCGACCACGCCGCCTCGTCCATCGGATACCCGTCGGGCGTCTGGCGGTTGTAGAGTCCCTGGCCCAGGCGGTTCAGCCAGCCCAGCATCGGCGCGCAATTCAGGATGGTCTTGCCGTCGTAGGCGAGCCGCACCGCCGACACGACGTAGTGCAGCGGGTCCTTGAACTTGCGCGTCAGCGAGGCGCTGAATTCGGGCGCATCGAACATCGCCTGCAGCGTCAGCGCGATGTCGCCGTCGCTGGCGCTGAACGCGCGGCTCATGCGCTCGGCCAGCGCGGGCGGCGGCTGGTCGGCGACGAAGTAGATCGCCAGCTGCCGGCTGACGTGCGTCGCGGTCGACGGGTGGCGTGCGAGCCGGGTCAGCTGGTCCATGATCTCGGCCCAGCCCTGGCCGCCGATGCGCGTGCCGAGCACCAGCTTCTCGCCCATGTCGTGGCGTGCCGGGTTGAACTCGGTGGGGCCTTCGCGCACGTACAGCGCCTGCAGCGCGGGTCGGAGGTTGGGCTGCTTGTCGCTGAAGTTCACGCCCAGGCCGGTGAGCACGCGCGCGAGCTCCTGCACGTCCTTCTGCGAGTAGCCGCCGTCCACGCCCAGCGTGTGCAGCTCCATCACCTCGCGCGCGTAGTTCTCGTTGATGCGGTTCGCCGCGTTCTGCTCGTTGTCGAGGTAGCGGATCATCGCCGCGTGGGTGGCGCTGGCGATCAGCAGGTCGCGGAACTTGCCGAGCGCGTGCGTGCGCAGCCGGCCTTCGTAGTCGCCCACCATCGCGCGCAGGTTGGCCTTGTACTGGTGGACGTTGAAGTGGTTGAACCAGAACCAGGTCAGCTGTTCGCGCAACTGGCTGGTCGAGTACAGCGCGCGCAGCAGCATCTGCGTGGCCGCATCGCGGGCCAGGCGGTTCATGTCCTGCTGGTAGGTCTGCTGCGCGGCCTTCTTCGCGTCGTTGTCGGTCAGCGCGTCGGCGTCGCGCCGGCGCTGTTCCATTTCGACGACCCAGGTCGGCATGGGCTTGTTCAGCAAAGGCAGCGCGTCGATCTGCGCCTGTGCTGCGGGTGGCAGCGGCGCGTCCGCGCCCGGGTTCAGCTGCGCCTGCAGGTAGTCGCGCCGCTGCAGCTGGTTCCAGGTCGCGAGCGATGCGCTGTCCACGCCCCAGGTGACGCGGTTCAGCAGCGCCACGTCGGCCGCCTCGGCCCGACCACCCGCGCCCGTGCGCAGGGCGGGCGCGGCGCAGCCGGCCAGAAGCGCCGGGCCGGTCAGCCCGACGCCGGTCGCGACCAGCAGGCTTCGGCGTCGCATCGCCAGCCCTCAGCCGCGCACTTGCGCGTCGGTCTTCTCGTGGTGGATGCGCTTGCTCTGGCGGTTCTCGGCGCGCTGCACGCTGGCCTGTTCGCCGGCGCTCACATGCCCGTTGCGGCCGGCGCGCGCTTCCTTGGCGTCGACATGCGACTGGCCGCGTTCGAGCTTGGCGACCTCGTGGTTGGTCAGCGAACCGTTCTGGACGCCGCCCGCGATGCGCTGCTCTTGCTTGACGTTGCGCGCCACGTCGGCTTGCATGCGCTGCGACGAGGCGGAGTTCGGGTCGCCGGTGACGGCGTTGTGCTTGTCGGCGGCGATGTCGCGGCTGACCTTGTTCTGTGCCGCGTTCAGTTGCGCGCGCTCGGCAGGAGACAGCTTGCCGTCTTTCAGGTTCTTGGCCTGCAGGCGGTCGACGCGGCTCTCCTGCTTCTCGAGTTTCGCGGCCTCCTGCGTGCTCAGCGAGCCATCTTTCAGGCCGTTCTCGATGCGGGTCTGCTGGTTCACGTCACGCTGCGTCGTGGTGGCGGCGTTGGTCTGGGCGTAGGCGCCGGCACAGGCGAGTGACAGGGCTGCAGCCATCAGGGTGCGGTTCATCATGATCGTCCTCCGTAGGGGTCGTCGGGTCGGGCGGCGTGCTGCCGCGCGATACCACGCACAACGCCGGCCGCGCCGGCGCTGTTGACGCGGCCGACGCAACGGAACGTAAAGACGCGGCTTGCGCCGCGTCAGGACAGCAGCCTGACCAGCGCGTCCGGGTGGATGGGCAGCGCGGTCAGCCCAGCGATGCCCATCAGCACGCCGAAGGCGGTCGGCACCAGCGACGCCCAGTACAAGGGCCAGAGCTGGGTCAGCGCGGTGACGGCCAGCATCGCGATCGCGATCGCGATCAGCGCGTCCGACAGGTCGAACTGGTCGTCGCGGTAGTTCAGCGAGTCGTAGGTCTGCTGGTCCTGACCGGCCTGCAGCCGGACCTCTTCCTTCTTCTTCGCCTGGTCGGCGGCCAGCGCGCGGTACTTGGCGATCGCGGCGTCGTAGGCACCAGCGTTCGCCGCTGTGGCGCCCAGGCGCGCCAGCTCCAGCTGCGCGACCGTCGTCTCGGCGACCTCCTGGCGCAGGTTGCGCGCCTGGTAGAAGGCCCAATGGTCGATCTTGTCGGCCTGGGCCTGCTGCATCGCCTGGACGATGTTGTCGTCCTTGACCTTGCAGATGCCCATGAAGGTGGCCAGCACCGCGATCGTCACCGCGACGGCTGCGTTCAGGCGGGCCGAGCGCGCGCCGCTGGCCTCGCTGGCGGTCTTGGCGGTTTCGACGACGTCCTTGGGGTCGAGGTCCATGGGGGAAGGTCCGTTGGGGCAGGCGGTCGGGCGACCACGGGAGGAGCACTGTAGACCAAGGCCAGGCCGTTGAAACGATCGCGGCGCGTCGGCATGGCGCGGCTGAGATAGTCTTGCAGTCTGTGCTCCCCGATCGCCCGCAGACACCCCACGTCCTGGTTTCCATGAGCAACGACAGCCCGTCCGACCCCCGCCCCGTGACCGAAGCGCGCCTGCTGGCGATGGTGAACGCGAGCGGCGACAGCTTCTGGGAGACGGATGTCCAGCGTCGCTTCGTCCACCTCAGCGACAACATGTGCCGCCTGATGGGCTACCCGCGGGAGCAATTGCTCGGCCGCTCGGTGCTGGAATTCATGACGCCCGAATACCGTGCCGAGATCGCCCGGCACGCGGCAACGCGCCGCGTCGCCGACAACCCGCTGGCCAACCCTGGGCCGCTCCGGCACGAAGGGGAGTTCTTCCGCCGCGATGGCGACCGGGTATGGATAGAGACCATCTCGGTCCCAGTGTTCGACGACGACGGCGTCCACATCGGCTATTTCGGCATCACCCGCGACGCGACCGAGCGCAAGCGTGCCGAGCTGGCCCTGCTCGACGCGAACCGCCGCCTCGAGGACCAGCTGTGCCGCATCAACGAACTGCACGAGCAGATGCGCGAGCAGGCGATCCGCGACGAGCTGACCGGTGTGCACAACCGCCGACACTTCATCGCGGTCGCCGAACACGAGCTGGACCGCGCCCAACGCCACGGCGCGGCGCTCTCGCTGGTGATGCTGGACATCGACCACTTCAAGAACGTCAACGACCTGTACGGTCACCCCACCGGTGACGTCGCGCTGAAGGCGGTCGGCTCGCTGCTCAGCGCGACCACGCGGTCCGGCGACCTGGCCTTCCGCCTGGGCGGCGAGGAGTTCGCCGTGCTGCTGATGGGCATGGGCCACGAAGGCGCGATGGAACGGGCCGAGACCTGGCGCTCGGCGCTGGCCGGGATGGCCATCCCGGCCGACAGCGCGGTGCTGCGGCTGACCGCCTCGTTCGGCGTGGCCACGTTTCCGCGGCAGGCCGGCAACCTCGTCGAGCTGATGAAGGTGGCCGACGCCCACATGTACCGCGCGAAGTCGCTGGGGCGCGACCGGGTGGCCGGCGAGGGCACGGCCTGAGCCGGCCCGAATACGTAGTTCCCACAGCGCACGCACCGCGACGCTGCCTAGACTGACACCGCGAGAGCGCCGACCGACGGCGCCGGTGTTCACACGTCGAGGAGATGCACGATGCGGCGACCCAAGAACCTGGGCAAGGACCACTTAGGAGCGTTGATGCTGCTGGCGCTCGGCGCGGCGGTGTTCGCGCTGGGGCTGGGCTACCGGATGGGCACGCTCAACCGGATGGGCGCCGGCTTCATCCCGGTGGTGCTGGGCGTGTTGATGATGCTGGTCGGCGTGGCGCTCGGCGTCACGGCCGCACCGCCGGGCCAGGAAAAGATCGCCCACCCGCTGCCGGGCGACGGCACGCACAAAGGCCCCGAGTGGCGCGGCTGGCTCTGCATCATCGGCGGCGTCGTCGCCTTCGTCGTGCTCGGAGAGCACGGCGGTCTGCTGCCCGCGACCTTCGCCTCGGTGTTCATCTCTGCGATGGGCGACCGCAACAACACCGTCAAGGGGGCGGCCGTGCTCGGCGCCATCCTCACACTGTTCTGCCTGATCGTCTTCCATTACGGACTGACGCTGCAGCTCCCGCTGTTCCAGTGGCACTGACCGGAGAACGACATGCATCAAACCTTGATGGACCTCTGGTACGGCTTCGGCGTCGCGCTGCAGCCGGGCAACCTGATGTGGAGCGTGTTCGGCGTGCTGATCGGCAACCTGATCGGCGTGCTGCCCGGCATGGGCGCGCTGACGACGATCTCGATGCTGCTGCCGCTGACCTACGTGATCGCGCCGGTGCCGGCGATCCTGATGCTGGCCGGCATCTTCTACGGCTCGCAGTACGGCGGCGCGATCGGCGCGATCCTGCTGAACCTGCCCAGCCACCCGCCGCACGCGGTGACCTGTCTCGATGGCTACCCGATGACCAAGGCGGGGCGCGGCGGGGCCGCGCTGGGCATCACGATGATGGCCTCGTTCTTTGCCGCGTCGGTGGGCATCATCGTGATGATCTTCCTGTCACCGCTGCTGGTCGAGATCGCGTTCAAGTTCGGGCCGACCGAGATCTGTTCGATCATGCTGCTGGGCCTGCTGGCGGGCGCGACCATGTCGCGCGGCTCGCCGCTGAAGGGCGTGGCGATGACGATCTTCGGCCTGCTTTGCGGCGTCGTCGGCACCGACGTGATCAGCGGCACGATGCGCTACACCTTCGACTTTCCTGACCTCGCCGACGGTGTCGAGCTGGGTGCGCTGTGCATGGGCTTGTTCGGCATCGCCGACTTCCTGGTCAGCGTGAACCGCACGACCGTGAAACCGAGCGACGCCAAGGTCAGCATGAAGGACATGCGGCCGACGCGTGCCGAGATGAAGCAGGCCTTCTGGCCCATGGTGCGCGGCACGATGGTGGGCACGCTGTTCGGCGCGATGCCGGGCACCGGGCCGACCATCACGACCTTCATCGCCTACGCACTCGAACGCAAGATCGCGAAGGACCCGACGCGCTTCGGCAAGGGCGCGATCGAGGGCGTCGCCGCGCCCGAAGCCTCGGCACACTCGAAGACCCAGGTCGACTTCATCCCGACCTTGTCGCTGGGCATTCCGGGCGACGCGGTGATGGCGCTGATCCTCGGCGCGCTGATCATCAAGGGCATCCAGCCCGGGCCGCAGCTGATCACCGAGCACCCGGACATCTTCTGGGGCCTGGTCGCGAGCTTCTGGATCGGCAACGTGCTGCTCGTCATCATGAACGTGCCGATGATCGGCGTGTGGGTGCGCATGCTGCAGGTGCCGTACAAATACCTGTACCCGGCGGCGCTGTTCTTCATCTGCGTCGGCGTCTACAGCACCAAGAACAGCCTGTTCGACGTCGGCGAGGTGGCGGTGTTCGGCATCATCGGGGCCATCTTCCTGATGCTGGACTTCCCGGTCTCGCCCATCGTGCTCGGCTTCGTGCTCGGGCCGATGCTGGAAGAGAACTTCCGGCGCGCCATGCTGCTCTCGCGCGGCGACCTGATGGTGTTCCTGCAGCGGCCCATCAGCGCCTGGTTCATCGGCGCGTGCAGCCTGCTGATCCTGGCGCAGCTGGTGGCCTATGTGCGCAAGCTGCGGCTGCCCGCCGTGCGCGAGCCGGCCGAGCTGGTCGCCGAGTAGCGGGGCGCTCGCGCCGCTGCGCGCGGTCCGGATCGGCTACCGTGTCGGGTCATGAACACTTCCCCTGCCGATCCCACGGCGCTGCACGCGGTCGACGCCGGCGAGTCGCTGCGGCCGCGCCGGCTGCGCATCGTGCTGTGGGTCGCGCTGGTCGTGTTGCTGCTCGCGGCGCAGGCGCTGCTGGTGACGCTCGCGGTCCACTACCGCGCGGCGCGCATGCAGGAGGCGGTCGAGACGAGCGCCGCCGCCGCGGGTGGCGAACTGGCGCAGCTGCTCGCGCAAGACCTGCAGGCGATGCTGGAGATGCCGGTCGGTGCGCTGTCCGGGCCGTGGCGTGGGCGCGCCGAGCAGTTGCTGGTCGCGCGTCCCGAGCTGCTGCGCTTCGAGCGCCGCGATGCCGCGTTGAAGATCGTCGACGCGGTCGACACGCGCGCGCGGCCGCCGCTGTTCGCGCAGCTCAGCCGCGACGAAGCCCAGGTCGAGACCGATCTCGCCTGCGCTGCGACCCGTCGCCGCGGCGGGCCCACCTATTCGCACAGTTACTTCGTGCCGCAGCGCGACGGCCTGGGCCTGGAAGTGATGGACTTGTGCATCGCCGAGCGCGACGGCGACCGCGTGGTCGGCTTCGTGATCGCGAGCTACTCGCTGCCGGGCTTGCTCGACCAGCTCTCGGTGCAGGCGCAGGCGCCGGGCCACGACCTGTCGTTCGTCGAGGCCGATGGCGCACGGCTCGCGCACGGCCGCATGCACGTGGGGGCCGGCGTGTACCGCGCGAGCCGCATGATCGATCTGCCGGGCACCGCGATGCAGCTGCGCGTCGACAGCGCCGCGACGCGCCCGAGCCTGGTCCCCGATCTCGTCACCGGCCTGGTGATCGGCCTGTCGCTGACGCTGTTCGGCGTGGTGGTGCTGCTGGCGCGCGACGTGCGCAAGCGCGCCCGTGCCGAGCGTGCGCTGGCCGACGCGCTCGCGTTCCGCAAGGCGATGGAAGACTCGGTCGTCACCGGCTTGCGGGCCCGCGACCTGAACGGCAGCACGACCTACGTGAACCCGGCGTTCTGCGCGATGGTCGGGTTCGAGCCCGCCGAGCTCGTCGGTCGCGACACGCCGCCGTACTGGCCGCCCGAGCAGCTGGCGGAGTATCGGCAACGCCAGGACGCGCGACTGGCCGGAGCGCCCGATGCGCAGTCGCGCGAGGCCTTCGAGACGATCTTCATGCGCCGCAGCGGCGAGCGCTTCCCGGCGATGGTGTTCGAGGCGCCGCTGCTCGACAGCGCGGCACGCCACACCGGGTGGATGAGCGCGGTGCTCGACCTGAGCGCGCAGCGCCGCGTCGAGGAGATCGCGCGCCAGCAGCAGGAGCGGCTGCAGGCCACCGCGCGGCTGGCCACGGCCGGCGAGATGGCCTCGCTGTTGAGCCACGAGTTGAACCAGCCGCTGTCGGCCATCGCCGCCTACGCGACCGGCTCGCTCAACATGATGGACGCGCACGCGCGCGGCGAACCGCCCGACCCCGACCTCTGGCCGATGCTGCACCAGGCCACGCAGCGCATCGCCGAGCAGGCCGAGCGGGCCGGCCTCGTGATCAAGAGCGTGCATGACTTCGTGCGGCGCCGCGAGCACGCGCGCGAGGCCGTGGCCGCCGACGCGCTGGTCGACGCGGTGCTGCCGCTGGTGCGGCTGCAGGCGCGCAAGAGCCGCACGCGCATCGAGCTCGATCTGGGCAACCCGGCACCCAAGGTCGTGTGCGACCGGGCGATGGTCGAGCAGGTGCTGCTGAACCTCACGCGCAACGGCATCCAGGCGATGCAGGGGCCGGCCTCGAGGGCCGAACCGGTGCTGACACTGCGGGCACAGCAGACCCACCCCGAATGGGTACGCGTGTCGATCAGCGACGGCGGATCCGGCATCGCCGACGAGGTCGCGCGCCAGTTGTTCACGCCCTTCTTCACGACGCGAAGCGACGGCATGGGCCTGGGCCTGAGCGTCTGCCGCACCATCGTCGAGCAGCATGGCGGTGCGCTCGAGTTCGTGAACCTGCGCGATGCCGGCGGTGCGGTCTGCGGCGCCGAGTTCCGCTTCACGCTGCCCGCAGCGCCGCCCGATGCGCCGCGCGCACGACGTGCCGACGCGGCGGCGCCCGCGGCGGTCATGCCATGAGCCGCCGGGCCGTTCCCAAGGCGAATACCGCAGTGCGAAGCACGGAGGTCGCCTGATGAGCCTGCCGCCGCTGCCTGCCGCACTGGGCCTGCCCATGGTCTATCTGGTCGACGACGAAGACGTCGTTCGCGACGCGGTGGCCTGGCTGCTGCGCTCGCGCCGGCTGCTGTCGCAAGGCCACGGCAGTGCCGAGGCGTTCGAGGCCGCGCTCGATGCCGACCCGGCGGTGCGCCCCGGCGGCTGGCCGACCTCGCCCGCGTGTCTGCTGCTGGACCTGCGCATGCAGGGCATGAGCGGCCTGGCGCTGTTCGAGCGCCTCAGCGACCGCGGCCTGACCGACGCGATGCCGGTGATCTTCCTGACGGGCCACGGCGACGTGCCGACCGCCGTGGCCGCGGTCAAGCGCGGCGCCTTCGACTTCGTCGAGAAGCCGTTCTCGAACAACGCGCTGGTCGACCGTATCGAGCGGGCCCTGGCCGCGAGCACCGAGACGATCGCGGCCCGGCGCGAGCGTGCGTCGCGCCTGCGCGGCCTGAGCGAACTGAGCGAGCGGGAGCAGTCCGTGATGAGGCTGATCGCCCAGGGCCTGCCGAACAAGCTGATCGCCGACGCGCTGAGCATCAGCACGCGAACCGTCGAAGTGCATCGCGCGCGGGTGTTCGACAAGCTGGGGGTCGCTTCTGCGGTCGAGCTGGCGAATCTGCTCAACGCCACGCAGGCGTGAAGGGCAGGGCGCGGAGCGCGCCGCCGCCCCGCGGGTGCCGGTTGTGTAACAAGTCGAGGATGGTTGTCGAATCGGGCCCGCGCCGTTCGTCGATGATGCAGGGCAGACTTTTGGTGCCTGCCCCGCCCACACAGCGAAAGGAACTCACGTGACCCAAGCCATCGCCTACCTCGCGTTCAACGGCAACTGCGCCGAAGCCATGCGCACCTACGAGAAAGCTCTGGGCGGCAAGCTCGAAGTGCTGATGAGCGGCGCCGACTCGCCCATGGCGGCGCAGATCCCGAAGGAGTTCGCCGACCGCATCCTGCACGCGCGCCTGGTGCTGCCCGGCGGCGGCATGCTGTACGCCGGCGACGCGCCGGCGCACCTGCCTTACGAGGGCATCAAGGGTGTCTCCATCACCGTCGACTACGCGACCGTCGCCGAAGCCGAGAAGGTGTTCGATGCGCTCGCCGCCGGCGGCCAGGTGACGATGGCCATGCAGCCGGCGTTCTGGGCCAAGCGCTGGGGCATGCTGGTCGACCGGTTCGGCACGCCCTGGATCGTCAACGGCGAGCCGATCCCGGTGTGACCGTGGCGACAACGCCGGCGTCAGCGTCACCACCGGCCTCCTAGAATCGGCGCGTCTTCCGACAGCCTGCGCGCCGACCATGATCGACTACTACTTCACCCCCATTTCGCCCTGGGCCTACCTCGGCCACGAGCGCTTCGCGCGCATCGCCGGCGCGGCCGGTGTGCCGGTCCAGGTGCTGCCGGTCGACCTCGGCGGCAAGGTCTTCCCGGTGTCGGGCGGGTTGCCGCTGGCCCGGCGTGCGCCGCAGCGCCAGGCCTATCGGCTGGTCGAACTGGCACGCTTCAGCGCGTTCCACGCGATCCCGTTGAACCTGCACCCCAAGTTCTTTCCGGTGCCGCCCGATGATGCGGCGCGCCTCATCGTCACGGTGGCCCTGCACGACGGCGACGCGTCTGCGATGGCGCTGACCGGTGCCGTCGGCCGCGCGACCTGGGCCGAGGAGCGCAACATCGCCGACCCGGCGACCCTCGCCGAACTGCTCGCCGTGCTGGGTCTGCCACCGCAGCGCCTGGCCGAGTCGCAGGCGCCGGAAATTCAAGCGCGCTACGAGGCGAACACGCAGCGCGCGATCGATGCCGGTGTGTTCGGCGCGCCGAGCTACGTCATCGACGGCGAGGTGTTCTGGGGCCAGGATCGGCTGGACTTCGTGCAGCACCGGCTGTCGCCGGCCTGAGCACGGGCGCGCCATCGGCCCGGCGCTTGCGAGCGGCCGAAGCCTACCTTATAGTAGGTAGATGGTCACGTCAGCTTCCTCCCTTCTGTCTGTCCGGCGCGATGCGAACGCCAGCACCCGCGACCAGATCGTGCGCGTGGCGCGTGAGCTGATCCAGAAGCGGTCCTACCTCGGCTTCAGCTTCCAGGACATCGCGGACGCGGTCGGCATCCGCAAGGCCAGCCTCTATCACCACTTCGCCACCAAAGAGGTGCTCGGCATCGAGGTGATTCACGACGCAACCCAGGCCTTCAAGGACTGGTCGGGCGCGCTGGTCGGCACGCCGCAGGACAAGATCGCCGCCTACTTCCAGATGTACCGCAAGGGGCTGCGTGCCGGGCAGGGCGTGTGCCCAGCCGGTGCCATGGCGCCGGGTTGGGACTGCATCGACGACGCGCTGCGCCAGTCGGTGCGCGAATTGCGCAGCGTGCAGCTGCTGTGGCTCGCCGGCGTGATGGGCGGGCTGCGCGGCAAGCAGGCGGCGGCGATTTCTCCGGCCGCGCTGTTCGCGGCCTGCCAGGGCGGGCTGGTGGCGGCGCGCATGACCGGCCAGGCGGCCGATTTCGACGAGGCCATCGCGCATCTGAAAGGCCCTCTGCTCGGTTGAGCCGGGGCGGGGGTGGCGATGTGCTTGTTTTTCAACCAGAAGTTTCACTCGAAAGACTACCGATCGATAGGTAGTTAACCAAGGAGTTCCCATGAAAGCCGTGATTTCTTCGTACGCCCGCTCGCCCTTTCACTTCGCCAAGAAAGGCGGCTTGGCCACGGTGCGCCCCGACACGCTGGGTGCCGCCGTCGTCCAGGGCCTGCTCGCCCGCACCGACCTCGACCCGGCCCTGATCGACGACGTGATCCTCGGCTGCGCCTACCCCGAGGCCTCGCAAGGCAACAACCTCGCCCGCATCGTCGGCCTGCTGGCCGGCCTGCCGCATGGTGTGCCGGGCATGACGGTGAACCGCTTCTGCGGCTCCTCGATGCAGGCGGTGCACATCGCCGCGGCCCAGATCGAAGCGGGCATGGGCGAGGCCTTTCTGTGCGTCGGCATCGAGTCGATGACGATGGTGCCGCAAGGCGGCTTCAACTTCTCGCCGAACCCCCAACTGCGCGAGCACAGCGATGCCTACATCTCGATGGGCGAGACCGCTGAGAACGTCGCGCAACGCTGGAACGTGAGCCGCGCCGACCAGGAGCAGCTGGCGGTCGATTCGCACCGCAAGGCGACGGAGGCGCGCGCGCAGGGGCGACTGCGCGACGAGATCATCGCGATCACCACCGACGCGGGCCAGGTGGTCGATGCCGACGGCTGCATCCGCCCGACGACCAACCTCGAGGCGCTCGCCGCGCTGAAGCCGGTGTTTCGCGCCGACGGCGTGGTGACGGCGGGCACGTCGTCGCCATTGACCGATGGCGCGGCCGCGGTGCTGGTCGTCAGCGACGCGTTCGCGGCGCGCCACAAGCTGCCCACGCTCGCGCGCATCAAATCCTTCGCGTCGGTCGGCGTCGACCCGGCCGTGATGGGCATCGGCCCGATCCCGGCGACGCGCAAGGCGCTCGCTCGCGCGGGTCTGAGCGTCGCCGATCTCGACGTCGTCGAGATCAACGAGGCCTTCTCGTCGCAGGCGCTCGCCTGCATCCGCGACCTCGGCCTGAACCCGGCCACCGTGAACCTCGATGGCGGCGGGTTGGCGATAGGCCACCCGCTCGGCGCGACCGGCGCGCGCATCACCGGCAAGGCGGCCGCGCTGCTGTTGCGCGAGAACGGCCGCTACGCGCTCGCGACCCAGTGCATCGGTGGTGGCCAAGGCATCGCGACGGTGCTGGAACGCGTCTGACGTCGACAGCGCTCTGCGCGGGCGGTCGAGGTCAGAGCGGCGTGCGCAAGGGCTGACCGGCGAAGTGCGCCTCGGCGTTGTCCAGAAAGCATTGCAACGAGGCCTGCATCGACTCGGGTGACCAGCCGGCGATGTGCGGCGTCAGCACCACGTTCGGGAGGTCCATCAACACGGCCGGTGGCAGCGGCTCGCTCTCGTAGACGTCGAGACCGGCGCCGCCGAGTTCGCCGGCGCGCAGGACCTGCGCCAGCGCGGCGGTGTCGACGACGCTGCCGCGCGCGATGTTGACCAGAAAGCCGTTGGGCCCGAGCGCCTGCAGAACGGCCGCGTCGACGAGGTGCCGGGTGGCGCCGCCGCCCGGCGTGGCGACCACGAGGAAGTCGCACCACTGCGCCAGCGCCGGCAGGCTGTCGAAGTAGCGATGCGGCGAGTCCGGGCGGCTGGACCGGTTGTGGTAACCCACGGCCAGGTCGAACGCCGCGCCGCGCTGCGCGATCTTGCGACCGATGGTGCCCATGCCCAGAATGCCGAGCCGCTTGCGAGACAGCTGCGGCCGCATCGGCAAGTCGTCGCGCCAGACGCCCTGGCGACAGGCGTCGTCGAGCTGCGGCACCGCCCGCACCGTGGCCAGCAACAGGGCCAGCGCGTGGTCGGCGACGCAATCGTCGTTGGTGCCCGCGCCGTTGGCGAGCGCGACGCCGCGCGTCCGTGCGTGGTCCAGCGCCAGGTTCTCGTGGCCCGCGCCGAGCGCGCATGCCAGGCTGAGTTGCGGCATCGCGTCGATCTCGTCGGCGCGCAGCCCGGTCGCGCCGTTCGTCAGCACGACCTGGATGCGCGCACCCTGGGCCTGGATCGTTGCGCTGCGCTGCGCGGTGTCGGGTGCATGGTGCAGTTCAAAGCGATCGCGCAGCTGAGCCAGGGCGTGGTCGGACATCGCGATCAGGAGGAGCAATACGGGTTTCATCGGTGAGGCGTGAGTTTGGTGAATTCTTGCCGCGTCTCGCGCAACGGCGCTCGATGTCTGGAAACGGCCGACCTCAGCCGGGGGAAATGACGCGCACCACCGTCTCGCAGTGGTCGCGGAACCCCATGCGCTCGTAGAGCCGGTGCGCGCCGACGTTGTCGCGCATGACATGCAGAAACGGGGTTTCGCCGCGCGCCATCTGCTGCCGGACCAGCTTGAGCATCAACCGGCGCGCCAAGCCCCGGCCTTGAAAGTCGGGGTGGGTGCACACGCCGCTGACCTCGCGCAGGCTGCCGGCCTGCGTGCGTTCGCCAGCCATGGCCACCAGCTGTTCGCCCTCGAACCAACCGACGTACTCGCCCAGTTCCAGGGTTCGGGGTCCGAACGGGCCAGGGTGCGTCAACGCCGTCAGCGCCAATGCCTGCGGCGCGTGCGACGGGCTCAGCCGGGCCGCGTCGGCAAACTCGTCGATCGACGGCATGGCCGCGTCCCAGACCATTCTGAACATCGTGGTCTCGGCCTCGAGGCGCCAGCCCGCGGGCACGGCGCCCGACCAATCGGCGCAGTAGAGGTGCTCGTCGGCCTCGCAATACGAGCTCAGGGCGTCCAGGTCCGGGTGCTCGGCATCGGCAAAGGCGACGATGGGGGAGAAGCCCCGTGCATAGCGCCGCGCACCGCCGGTGCCGGTCGCGTAACGGGCGTGCAGGCCGGTGAGTGCATGCCAGAAGACGTTGTCGAGCGGGTGCTTCATCGTCGCGTGCCGGCGAGCTCCCGCTTCATCCGGTCGTGGACGAACCCGGGGTTCATCCGCTCGAGGACGCCCTTGGCCACCCAGGCCCATGGCGTGAACTCGATCTCTCCGTTCAAGGCGGCGATCACCTCCTGCGCCTCGCGCTCGGCGCCGCACAGGTAGCACGCGACTGCGAACTGGTTCAGGCTGTAGCTCGCGAAGCCGCCGCCCGCGCGCGCCAGCTTGGGCTCCAGGGTGTCCGGTGTCGCGTCCAGCCAGGCGCAGAGCGCAGCGCTGACCTTGGCCGCGTTCTCGGGTGTGCGCATGCGCTTCGAAGCGCGGCGCCCGAACGCCAACGCGTCCTCGTTGAAGGCGGCCGGAACCAGGCAATGAAGAATGCTGCCGTGCGGTGCGCGTGCCGAGGCGCCTTCCGCGAACTTGAACATCTCGCGGTGGCTTCCGCCCCACTTTGCGGTGGTGGCGTTGAAGTACTTGTAGTGCGCGGGCCAGTGCAGCGGCACACGGGCGATGGCCTCCGAGAAGAAGCCGCTCAGACGTTCTCGCGACCCCTCCCCGCCCAGCTCGGCGTGGATCAGCCACGCATACGGGTCGGCCGACTTCTGATCGAGACGGGCCGCCACGTGGAGCGGGTCTTCGGCGCTTTTGAGGCGTTCGAGAAACGGCTTCCAGGCCGCCGGGTCGACGTCGTCCGCATAGCTGTCGCCGCGACGCTTCCAGCCGCTGACGATCAGGCTGGCGCCCATCAGGGTGTGCGCCAGCGACGAGTTCGAACACGCCGTCGCCCAGCGGGCCGCGAGCGGGACCGCCTTGGCGCTGCTCGCGAAGCCGTAGATCAGACGCTCGCGGTTCTCGTCCGTCGCGTTGGACAGGATTTGCTCTGCCTCCTGGTGTGCGCCTTGCTCCAGTTTCTGGACCAGGCGACGCGACGCGGCCTGGGCCGGGTTGTCGATGACCACCGCGTTCGGCTTCAAGCCGATGGCCGACAGGAAATTCATGTGAGACGAGCCTCCGATGGCGAACGCACAACGATAGCCGACGCGGTGGCGATGGCGTCATGCTTCAGGCGGCGGCATGCGTCCGGTTTGCATCGGGTTGTTTCGCTGCCAGCGTGCAAAGTTCTCGTTTCGATGCGCGCGTCGAGCTACATCGCGTGGCCCAATGGTCGACATCCCCACCATGAGACATGACCGCATCAGCGCGCAGCCGAGTTCGCTGCCTGGTCGGCCCACCGGCCGCACCGAGGCGCGCGCCAGCAACTTCTTCCATCCGGCGGCCAATGCGCCATCGACGTCGCGCCGTGCCCAGCGCGCCGAGCGTCGCAAGCAACGACGTGCGGGACGCAGCGTCCGCGCGCTGACGGTCGCGGTGGTGCTGACGCTGGTGTTCGGCGCGATCGGGCTGTTCGTGCTCGCGCACACCTTGCGTCCGCTGCACTGACGACGGCGCCTGGCGCCGCATTTCCGAAAACTTGAGGGCGACGCAGGCGACGCTGCGCGCGCGAGTGCCAACAGTTCACGGATTTCGCGGTGGCTGCGTGGCGGCCCGCCGTGCGGACGGTGGCAAACGCACGCCGCTTCGTGCACGATCTGCAGCCCCGTCACTTGGCAGCACGCTGCACGATGCCATGATCAGCACACCTGCACTGAACGCGCTGCGCAAGCCCGTTCAATCACTGCAAGAGACCTGTTCGTCGCTCTTCGGTGGCGGGCGCAAGCGCGCCGACCACCCGGCCGACGGCGACGCGCAAGCGTCGAACGCGGGCGAAGCCAGCCGCTACGACTCCACCCAGTGGGCGCCGACCAACTGGGCCGAGACCAGCATGGAACCGCGGCTGCCCTGAGGCCGCGCGCGCCGGCCGACTCAACGCGGCGACGTCGATTGCTGGCGTTGCAGCTCGTGCCGCTTCATGGTCATGTACTCGTCGCGCTCGATCTCGTGCAATTGCAGGGCATGGCGCTCGGTGGCCGCGAACCAGTCGCGCAATCGCTTCTCAGGCTGATCGCCGGCAGGTGCCGACAGCGCACCGAGATAGGCTTCGATCGCAAGGTAGTAGCGCATCGTGTTGCGCTCGACCACGCCCCGCACGCCGTCGACATACGCCGGCTTGCCGTCCTTCGGCGCACCGGTGACGCTGAAGCCGACCTTGTCACGGCCCGCGGTGACCAGATACGCCTGCATCGCCAAGCGTGCAGCGGTGCCGTAGGCGTAGGCGTACGACAGGTGGACGAAGCTGCGCTTGGCGTCCAGCGGCACCGCTTCGAGCGAGAGCCGGTAGTCGCGCGTGTTCAGCGGCCCGGTCTCTGCCGCCATCTGCACGCGCAGGTAGTCGGTCGTGGCCGCGGGCACGCGGTACGCGAAGGCGACCTTGGTGGCGTCCGACAGCGGCTGGTCGAACTTGCGGCCCACGACCAGGTTCACAACCTCGTCGGGCGCCTGGCCCGACACACCGCAGTACTTCACGTTCAGGTGCAGTATCAACAGGTCGCACCAGTGGCCTGCGGTCTGCAACGCCGGGCCGGCGACCTCGAAGGGTTGGTTGACGATCGCGAACACCTCGCCCTTCAGGTCGCCCGAGGACTCGGTCGAGCTCAACACCAGTGGGCGCTGAAACGGGCTGGCCGCGAGCTGCTCGCGCAAGCGCTCGTGCGCCGCGTGCAAGGCCGTGGCGTCTTGAGCGCGCGCGGCCGGGAGGCCGGCGGTGGTCAGGGTGAGCGCGATGGCCGCGGCTCGGATCCAGTTGGCTTGCATCGGTGTTCCTTCGAGCGACCCGGTCAGAGCCAGTATTGCCACAGGCGGCCGAACATCTCCTTCATGCGCTGCACCGGCGAGCGCTGCTCCCACTCCTGCAGCAGAACGGGCTTGGATGCAGCCATATCGGCCTCGAACGCCGCCCGCATGCGTTGGCCGAAATCGCCGCCGAGCACGACCGCGTTGACTTCCTGATTGTGCAGAAAGCTGCGCCAGTCGAGGTTGGTGGAGCCGACCGTGGACCACACGCCGTCGATCAGGGCGGTCTTGGCGTGCAGCAGCACGTTTTCGCGCTCGTAGATCTTGATGCCGCCACGCAGCAACTCGTCGTAGTAGGAGCGCCCGGCATTGAACACCAGCGCCGAGTCGGTGGCCGACGGCAGGACGATCTTCACGTCGACCCCGCGTGCGACCGCGCCCCTCAGCGACGCGATGAGTTGCGGGTCGGGCACGAAGTAGGCGTTGGTCAGCAGCACCTCGGTCTCGGCGGAATCGATGGCCGAGATCAGCGTCGCATAGATCAGACTGTACGGATCGTCGGGCGAACCACCGATGGCGTGCACCACCTCGTTGCCCTGGCGCACGAGCGTCGGGAAGTACTGCCGGGGTGCCAGCGGCGGGCCGTTCTGCTTTTGCCAGGTCTCGACGAAGAGCTTCTGGAATTCGGCGACGACCGGCCCGTCGATCTGCAGGTCGGTGTCGCGCCAGGGCAGCTTGCTCCCCGGTCGGTTCCTGGATGACTTGCTGAAAGACCCGCCCGAATAGACGCTGCTGACGTTGATGCCGCCCAGGAAGGCGGTCTTGCCATCGGTGATGAGCAGCTTGCGGTGGTCGCGCTGGTTCACGTCCCAACCGGCCGGGGCGTTCAGTGGGTTCACCGGGTTGAACTCGAGCACCTGCACGCCCGCGGCGCGCAAGCGGTCGAAGAACTCGGTGGGCGTGCTCAGCGTGCCGACGCTGTCGTGAACGAGGTTCACCTGCACGCCGGCGCGTTGCTTGGCGATCAGCGCCTCGGCGAAACGTTGGCCGACCTCGTCGTCCTCGAGGATGTAGGTTTCCATGTTGACGTGGTCGCTCGCTGCGGCGATCGCCGCGAACATCGCCTGGTAGGTCGACGGGCCGTCCTGCAGCAGTTGCACGCGGTTGCCGGCGACGAGCGGGCTGTCGGACAGCGCAGCCTCGAGCGCGAGGTGGCGGTCGAGCACGTCGGTCTGCTTGCCGCCGCTGCGCAAGCCATCGAGCACCTGCTTGCTGCGTTCTGCCGACAGCGGCCCACGCGCGCCTTCGATGCGTGGCGCCGGTGCCGAGCGCGCCATGTCGGGCACGATGCGCGGCAACGAGCTGCAGGCACCCAGCAGCGCGAGCGCGAGCACACAGGCGATGCGGCTTACCACGCGCGGCAGACCCTGCCGCGTCGCGGACGGGGGGCGTATCACCATATGCTGGTGATACACCTGGCGCACACCTTTTCGGCGGCGGTTTCGGGCGCGTCGATGCGGTGGCCTGGTGTGGCCCAGAGGGCCTGGGCCAGGGCCTCGGCTTCCAGCTGGGACGCCGTCAGGTCGATGTCGCGGATGCGTGCCGCGCAGCGACCCATCCAGATCAAGGCGGGCAGGCCCGCATCGGTCGGCAAGGTGTTCATCGTCGTTTCCCGGTCTCCAAGTCGAATCGACGTGAGACTAGGGGCGGCGTCCGCCGGCCGATAGCGGAAGGCGCGAGCAAGCGGCGTAGGACGTTTCTTGCAAATGGCCGCAGATGGAGCGGCTGTGGTGGCCGTTCAGCCGGTGTGCACCTGGCTGGGCGCGCCGCCCAGCGGGCGGTCTTCTTCCGGCACGAAGATCCACAGCAGCAGGTAGACCAGCAGGCCGGTTCCGCCGCAGAGCACGAGCAGCGCGAACATCAGGCGCCAGACCCAGGTGGCCAGGCCGGTGACTTGCCCCAGGCCGCCGCAGACGCCGCCCACCCAGCGCTGGTCGCGGCTGCGGCGCAGCGCATTGATCGCGCTGGCCGCGGGGTCGGGACGGGCACGCCCGGTGTCTGCGAGCACGCGGGCCTTTGCGCGGGCGAACTCGTCGTCGGCGAGGACACCTTGGCGATGCAGCTCGCCCAGCTTCTCGAGTTCTTCGCTGATCGACATGGTCGTTTCCTTCGTTGGTGGGTCGAGGTTCAGCGCGCCGCTTGCGGCAGGCGCTTCGCGGTGACGACGACGCGCTCGAGCTGCACCACGCGGATCTGCTTGCTCGCTGCGCTGGGCGCCATGGGCGCATCTTGATGCAAGCTGGCAGCGAACGCCAGCGAGGCGGTGCCGAGGACGGCGAAGATGACGGCGTGGGCGGTGAGGCGGCTGATCATGGTGGGCTCCGTGCGGTTGTTTCGTGCTGCGATGAAACGAACTTTAGGAAGCGCGAACTCGCCCGCCAACCAACTTGCGATGAAGCGTCATCGGGCCCGCATGAACTGCAGGCGCGGCGGACGAATGGCGCGATGCCGCCCGCGCCGAATCAGTACCCGCGCTCGGGATCGACCTGGTTCAGCAGCCGCTCGCCGCGCATCGCCCTGCCCACGTTGGCGGCCAGCTGCACGGCGGCCGTCGCCGCGGTCGTGATGCCGCCGACGTGCGGCGTGACCAGGATGGCGGGGTGGCCCCAGAACGGGTGGTCGGCCGGCAGCGGCTCGACCACGCCGACGTCTATCGTCGCCGCCTCGAGCCGCCCGTCCGCCAGCGCGGCGATCAGGTCGGCATCGACCAGGTGGCCACCGCGGCCCATGTTGATCAGAAAGGAGCCTCGCCGAAGCTGCGCGAACAGCCTGCCGTTCAGGATGCCTTGCGTCTCGGCCGTCAGCGGCAGCAGGTTGATCAACAGGTCGACCGCGCCAGCCATCTGCGCCAGGCCGTCGACGCCACTGTGGGTGTGTACACAGTCCACGTCGCGCGGCGAGCGGCTCCAGCCATGCACGGTGAAGCCGTCGGCGGCGAGCGCGCTCGCGACCGCGCTGCCGAGCTCGCCCAGGCCGAGCACGCCGACCGTGGTCTGCGCGTTCAACCGCGGGTGCTCGAAGCGCCACGCCGCCTCGCGCGTGTCGCGCTCGTAGCGGTGAAAGCGGCGGTGGTAGCGGTAGACCGCGGCCTTCGCGTAGCCGACCATGTGCTGCGCGAGTGAGCGGTCGACCGAGCGCGCGAGCGGTACGCCGGGCGGCATGCGTGTGCGGTCGAACTGGTTGATGCCGGCCGACAGCGACAGCACCGCACGCAAGTTCGTGAAGGCCAGCAGGCCGTCCGGCGGCAGGTTGTACATCAGCCCGATGTCGACCTCGTGCGGCGCGACGCAGTCGGGGCCGACGATGAAGTCGAACGCGTCGTCGCCGAGTTGCACGGCGAGCGCGTCGCGCCACAGCGCGGGTGGGTCGATGCGGCTGTAGTAGTAGATGCGGGGGCGCGGGGTGCTCATCGTGGCGCAAATCATAGGCAGCACGGCGCGGTTGTCCGGCAATAAATCTAAGGCCGGGCGCTGAGATTTTCGATGTGCACGCGCGGCACCGGCTCCTATGATTTGTTCATCCCCTCGTTGCCGGCCTCATCACGTGAACCCTTCGGACCCCGCCCCGCGTTTCAACCAGCCTCTGGGCGGTGACGAGGTGCCGCGCTTCGCCGGCATCGCGACGATGATGCGGCTGCCGCACCAGCCGACGACCGAGGGCCTGGACGCCTGCTTCGTCGGCGTGCCCTTCGACCTGGGCACCTCGAACCGCTCGGGTGCGCGCTTCGGCCCGCGCCAGGTGCGCAGCGAGTCGGTGCTGCTGCGGCCCTACAACATGGCGACGCGTGCCGCGCCCTTCGATTCGCTGCAGGTGGCCGACATCGGCGATGTCGCGACCAACGCCTACAACATCGTCGACTCGATCGATCGCATCGAGGCGGCCTACGACCGCATCATCGCGAACGGCTGCCGCCCGATCACGATCGGTGGTGACCACACGATCGCCTGGCCCATCCTGCGCGCGCTGCACAAGAAGTACGGCCCGATCGGCGTCGTGCATGTCGACGCGCACGCCGACGTCAACGACACGATGGGCGGCGAGAAGATCGCGCACGGCACACCGTTCCGCCGCGCCGTCGAAGAAGGCCTGCTCGACTGCAGCCGCGTCGTGCAGATCGGCCTGCGCGGCACCGGCTACCACGCCGACGACTTCGACTGGTGCCGCGCACAGGGCTTTCGCGTCGTGCAGGCCGAGGAGTGCTGGCACAAGAGCCTGGTGCCGCTGATGAAGGAAGTGGTCGAGCGCGTCGCGGGTCCGGAAAATGGTCCGGTGTATCTGAGCTTCGACATCGACGGCCTCGACCCCTCGTTCGCGCCCGGCACCGGCACGCCCGAGATCGGCGGCCTGAGCGTGCATCAGGGCCTGGAAATCATCCGCGGCCTGCGTGGCCTGAATATCGTCGGCGCCGACCTGGTCGAGATCTCGCCGCCCTACGACCCGCAGGGCACGACGGCGCTGGTGGGCGCGAACCTGGCGTTCGAGATGCTGTGCGTGCTGCCGGGGGTGCAGTACCGCGGCTGAGGATACTGATGGCTGAGGATGAGGCTCGGGCTTGTGCGTTGGTGTGAGCGACAAGTTCCGATCCATTGCAGGCATTGTTTGCGCCGACTTGATTGCCCGAAAGCAGACGAGCGAGCCAGGCATCTGCCTCGCAACGAAGTCTTCTCAACAGGCCCGCTGAACCCTTCACTAGACAACGTCGCGCGCTGGCCGCCTGTGCTCAGCGGGCTTTCGCGAGGCTGACGGTGCAGTGCCGCCCGAGGTCGCCGCGGGTGGTGCCAAGTTCCGCGGTGCCGCTGAACTGCGCGGCATCGCCGTTGCCGCTGAAGCGCCCGACGACTTCGTTGCGCCATGTCAGCGTCGGCCGATCGAAGTCGGCACCCATCCCGCTCATCGTCGCTGACAGATCGCTGCGGATGCTGCCGCTGAGGGTCTCCGAATAACTCTTGTTACCGCGCTCGAGCACGGTCGATCCGGTATCGGTCACGGTCATGCGCAACGGCGCGGTCCACGGCCCCGGGTTGCGCGGATTCGGCGCGCTGCCGAGGAACGGCCCGCACTGCATCTCGCCGACCCAGCGTCCAACCAGCGTGCCGATGGTCAGCGGCGGCCGGTCTTGCGCCGGTGCCGCAGGCGCAGCCGCGAGCGACGCTGCGGCTGTGCGTGCGGCTGCATGCCGCTGAGGCAGGTCGCGCACCATCCCGACCGGCCGTGCAAGGTTCAGGTTCTGCGCGTTCTCCGCGGCGATCATCGCGGTGGTGATGCCGACCAACCGGCCGAATTCGTCGAACAGGCCACCGCCGCTCGATCCCGGCGAGATCGGCGCCGATGTCTGGATCACGCCGATCTGGCGCGTCTTCGGATCGAGCCGCAGCGACGAGATCAGCCCGGAACTCAACGTGAGCTCAAGTCCCTGCGGCGCGCCGAGCGCATACACGGGCTGTCCCACCTGCAGCGAGGTTTCGTCGGCCAGTTCTACCGCGGGCGCGGTCAACCCCGGCACCTTGAGCTGACACAGGTCGACGCCGACGTCCCACAGCTCGAGCGTGGCTGCCAGCGCGGTGCTCTCGTGCGACACCTCGACCCGCTTGGCCTTCTTCAGCACATGGCAGTTGGTGACGAGGCTCTGCGGTCCGATCGCCACCGCACTGCCCTGGCCGAGCCTGAGGTTGTCCTGATCGTAGGTGCGCACCACCCACACGCTCGGTGCGAGCCTCGCGTACAGATCGGAGGCACTGAGCGAACGCGGTACCGCGGGCGCGGCGACAGGCTCGGGACGGCGCGCCTTGTCACCCGTCGCGGCCTCGGCCTGACCGATGAACGGTAACGCCAGCAGCGCCAGCCAAAGCGCGCCGCGCGCGCTCAAAACGCTCATCGCGAAGATCCTTTCAGGTCGCTCAAGTCGTCTTCGGTGACCGGCGCGGAACCGCCGCCGCGCTGCGGCGCGGGTCGTGCAGGGGCGGGTGTCGGCGCGGCCCCAGACGGCGCACGTTTCATCTCGCGATCCGACGGAATCGGCAGATCGGCATCGTCTTCGCTGCGCGCGCGCGCATCGGTCGCCAGCTCGGCGCGTGTGTGCGTCTGTGCGAGCGGGATGCACTGGCGTGTCGTGCCGTCGTCGCGACGGCGCAGCGACCGTTCGGCAATCAGATGGTCAGGGTCGGTCGCGTCGAGCAGATTGCCTCGGCAGCCGTTCAGCGTGCTCGACGCGACCATCAAGTACTTGCGCCCGGCCGCCGGCTCGAACGACCAGATCAACCGGCACGACTTGCGGTCCTGCAGCAGCATGTACATCTCCACCGTGACGAAACGCGCACCGATGCTGACGGTGGCCGGGTCGACGCCGCTGCGGCCGACACCGAGCTCCTGTGGTTGCTTGCAGTTCTGACCGTCCTGGAACACGAAGAAGCCGAAAGTCTCGCCGGGCTTCACGTCACCGCGCATGACGACGGTGGCGCGCGGGCCGGGCGGCGGCTTGTAGATCGGTGGCGGTGGCACCCGGTTCGCGCAAGCGGAGACCAGCAGCAGCGCGAGCAGGCTCGCACCGATTGCGCCGGCTTGGCCGCGGCGCACTCCCGTTGTGAACACGCGTTTCTCCCTCGATGAGCGGCGCACCCGCGGCGCGGCGCATGTATGTTTGGCGGCGATCATCGCACTTGCTGCCGGCCGCGCGCACGCGCACGGGCGGCACGACGCGCAAAACGTCACATGCCCGGCGCCTTCTGCACGTTCAAGGGGCATCCGATCCGCGACACCGTCGTGTCAAGCCAGCGCCACCGCCGCCTCCAATAGTCCCGCGCGCCCGGCCCTGAAGCGGACGCACATGACCGACGGCTCACGCCGCAAGCAGGCTCTCGCGGCGACGCCTGCCCCAAAATCCGGGGCAAGATCACGCGCTACTCGGCCGCGCGCACCTTCCCCAGCATCCAGTCGGTGAAGCCCGCCACCAGCGGGCTCTCGCCGACCTCGTGGCGGCACACCATGTAGTAGGCGTGCTTGGCCGTCACGCTCTGCTCGAACAGCCGCACCAGCCGGCCTTCGGCCAGGTCGTCGCCGACCAGCAGGCTGTCGCCCAGCGCCACGCCCTGGCCGTGCAGCGCGGCCTCGATCGCGATGTGGGCGTTGCCCATCTCGGTCATGCGAAAGCCGTCGGTGCGCGCGCCGGCCGCGAGCAGCCAGCGTGTCCATTCGGCGCCGCCGTCCTCGCACAGCAGCAGGTGGTGCTTCAGGTCGTCGAGCGAGCGCACGCCCAGCGGGCCGTTGATCAGCGCCGGGCTGCACAGCGGGAAGATCGCGACCGGGCTGAGCAAGCGCACCTGGCGGTCCGGCCAGATGCCGGTGCCGTAGCGGATGCAGACGTCGACCGACGGTGCATACACCTCCTTGTCGTCGTTCGACGCGATCAGCTTGAAGCGCACGTCGGGGTGCGCGGTCAGGAACTCGCCGATGTGGCGCGTGATCAGCCGCGAACTCAGGCCCACCGGCGCCGAGACGACCAGGTCGCCGACCATCACGGTGTCGCCCAGGCGCGCCGCCGCCGCCGCGATCATTTGGAACGCGGCCCGCACCGATGGCAGCAAGGCCTCGCCGTGCGAGGTCAGCTTCAGGCGCGTCTTGTTGCGGGTGAACAGCTGCACGCCGAGCGCGTCTTCGAGCGTGCGCAACTGGTGGCTGACCGCGCTGGGCGTGACGCTGAGTTCGTCGGCCGCCTTCACGACGGTGAGGTGGCGTGCGGTCGCGTCGAAGGCGCGCAAGGCGTTGAGCGGTGGCAGTCGGCTGCGGGTCGTCAGGCGCTTGGCAGCATCAAACATGGGCAGCTTGTCGTTCGAATTTTCATGAGGGGGTTTAACGCTTGCAAGGTTCAGGCCACAACCCGCGTTTCCCCGCGGTTCGGGGCGTCCGCGTCGGTTTTGCCTGCTGAGAATTTTTGCAGACGGCGCGGTTCTTAATCTCGGTTTGCAGCCGGAGCCATCCTCACTACGATCCCGCCATTCTTTCTTCGGGTGGTGGCATGGAACCAGCTCAATCGAATGTGACGCAACGCCTGTGGGGGGCGCGCTTCAAGTCCGAGCCCTCGGCGGCGCTGAAAGCGTTGTCGCGGTCCGACGCCAGTTTCTTCCGCCTCGTGCCCTATGACCTGGCCGGCTCGCGGGCCCATGCCCGCGAGCTGCAACGCGCCGGCATCTTGCAGGCCACCGAGTTGGACCAGCTGCTGATCGCGATCGACCAGGTCGAGCGCGACCATGCGGCGGGCGAACTGCACCCGTCCGAGGCCGACGAGGACGTGCACACCTTTCTAGAGCGCGTGCTGACGACGCGCGTCGGCGCGATCGGCGGCAAGCTGCGCGCCGGCCGCTCGCGCAACGACCAGGCCGCGAACGACTTGAAGCTCTACCTGCGTGACCGCGCCCGCAGCATCGTCCACGCGGTGCTCGAGCTGCAGACCGCGCTGGTGCAGCAGGCCGAGGCGCACACCGAGACGCTGTCGACCGGCTTCACGCACCTGCAGCCCGCGCAGCCGGTGGTGTTCGCGCATCACCTGCTGGCTCACGCCCAGGCCATCGGTCGCAACATCGACCGGCTGATCGACTGGGACCGCCGCAGCGCGCGTTCGCCGCTGGGCGCGGCGGCCTTGGCCGGCTCGGCGATCTGCCGTTCGCCGGAGTTGTCGGCGCTCGAACTGGGCTACGACGCCCCGTGCGAGAACTCGATCGACGCGGTGGCCGCGCGCGATCACGTGTGCGAATTTCTCTTCGTCACCGGCATGCTCGCGGTCGAACTCTCGCGTCTGTCCGAAGAGGTCGTGCTGTGGTCGTCGCGACAGTTTCAATGGGTCGCGCTGGACGACGCCTACTGCAC